>DSLFC04101__coassemble_279_pt1 | contig 56512 bp, 61 predicted proteins | sample DSLFC04101__metabat2_low_PE_021 | metagenome-assembled genome bin DSLFC04101 | reverse complement strand
GTATGGTTCGTCCGGCTCGGCCAGCAGCCGCCGAATAGCTTCCAGTTCTGCCTCCCCCAGCTCTCCGGAGGCTCCCATGGGCACCTCCATCTTGATTGGCTGAGTTGACCATGTTCCACGGGCAATCCAGTTGGAAAGATATGGTACATATTGTCCACCATCCTTAGCCCATTGCTCAGAATGTTTCCAGCGTTTCAGATTTTCAAAAGCAACCGCACCACTTGTATCATCGGAAATGTACTGCACATAGGCGTCCTTGGCATCCGCTTTTCTTCCTCTGCGGCCCTCCGGATATTCCTCCCATAATCTCTGAAACCAATCCACGGAATCCGCTGGCTTCGGTTCATTTCTACTCGGTTCTATTCGGTTCGGTTCGGTTGGGAATCCAGACGGATTCCATGCGGATTCCAAACGGATTCCAGTTTTTGCCTCAAAAAGTGTCTTGCATCCATCTACAGGATGGTCCGTGTAAGAACGGTTTGCCTTAATCCAGATTCCCATTGCTACATCTGGGTACGACAGAGGTTTTACTCTGTCATTCTTCAAAGAATTGGCAATACGCCAGTGTTTTATGACAATAACCGCACCAAATTGTAATAGAAATCTGTTATCAACCAGGCATTTCAGCGCATTTTTCCCACCAGGAATCCGGTTGGCTGCGCTCATGGCATTGTTGACAAACCCATCATCGTCTGCAAGCATAGTCAAATGCAGATACAATGACTGTGCATTGGTGGGAAGCGCATAAAATGGGTCTGACTCTGTGATTTTTGCAGAAAACATGCGCCGTTCTGCCATTGTTACCTCCTATCTGGCAGCCGCCGACACCCGGACAGTGGGGGGGACTACCCTTTTAACCTTATTGATGAATTGTCCTTCATGGCTGGTTCCGTCAGACAGATGGAGCAAAACAAGCTCCCTGCATCGGCTCAGATCCATGCGCTTCAGGCACCTGCACAGCATGTCAATTTCCATATGGGAGCAGGCTACCCGGTGCCGCACCTTCTCAGGCATTCTCTGGCATCGATCCAGGATATCCTGCTGGAAATTTGCCTCCACCGCCAGAATATTCACCCCCGGGAAGTTGTACGGAAGGTTCACAGTGTCCGTAGCAAAGGCGAATATATCGCCGTCAACCCGTGACTGTATCAGAAACCCAAGAGGCTCCTGGGCGTCGTGGAAGGTCTGAAAGGGCAGGATATCCAGAGAACCAATGGTAAATTGTTTCCCCGCCTCCATCTCCGTTGCCAGATCCAGGAGCGTTTCCGGAAGTTCCAGCGCCGCCGCTGTTCCCTGGCTAAGGTAAACCGGGATACCTGCTTTGATGATCTTATCCACGCATTTGCTGTGGTCCTTATGCTCATGGCTCACCAGGCATCCGTCCAGGGCAGATAACTGAAAACCACACAGCTCCTGCATACGTTTATGCGACGCCCCACATTCCAGAAGAATGTGGGTGCAGTCGTCGCTGATTATGTATGCGTTCCCGTGGGAGGAACTCATAAGAGGAGTGAATCTCAAAACGGGACACCTCCCGCCGCTTGCACATTATCTTGACCGATGGAAACATCCGTAACAGGGACATGCTCCTTTTGATATTCCGTCGACTTCTTGATCTGTTCCCGTGTCCACTCTGGCAGATGTTCAAAAGCGGCATCGTCCCAGTTCTCCATGTCCCATGAAATATAGGCTGTATTTGATATGGGAGCAGGCATGCCCTTTGGAAGCTGCATCAGATTTGCCACGTTGCTGTATTCCTTTGTGTCATTCAACACCACCTGAAGCTGGCATGGCTTTCCCAATAGGGTAAACAGGTCAAACTCACCGAACTCATCGTCGGTATAGCTCCGGCCCAGCCAACTCTCTAGGAAGTTACGCAGGTTACCTTTCTTGGATAAGCTGTATGTAAACTCTTTGGAGAGCTGCCGTTCCTCAACCTTCCCATCTACTTCGATGGTTTCTGAGGGAATTGCCCAGACGATCTTCACCTTGTTGGAATAGTTTTTGAACTTCTCAGAATACTGTTCTCCAAGGTCGATTACACCAACACACACCGCCATGTAGACACCAGGTTCCACGGGTGGCGTCTTTGGCTTTGCCCGATCTTTGATTTTCATACAACTCTCAGCTCCTTATCTTCTTCGCTTACCACCAGGCGGATTACCTGGGCATCACAGCCCATCAGTTTCGTAACCGCCTCGGCGTTGTCAACGAACAGAGGCACCGTAACCCCATAATGGCGGCTCAGGGTGTTGATGATGTCGATGCCCACATTGATCTTGGCACCATTGTTCAGGCCCATATACGGTACACCCTTGTACACCACGTCGCAGCGCTCTTCCAGTCCACCGTTGGCCTGCTCCCGGAACAGACGGAAGGTTGCCAGGCTGAACAGACTATTGATGCCATTCTCCACAAACCGTGCCTTGTACCGGGTAAATTCCTCCATCAGATACAGCATTTTCTCAATGGCTTCCAGGGCCTCTGCCGCATTCTTGGCGTCCGCTTTCAGCTCCTGAATCCGTTTCAGCGTCCGGTCTCGAACATCCTCCTTGGCAATCACGCCCCGCACCAGCCGCAGCTGATCGTTGACTGCGGAAAGCTTGGCGCGGATACCTCCCTTTTCTTTTGCGGAATCCTGCATAATCCGCTGGATCTCCGTCTGAATAGAGGTGCATTTCTCTTCCAACACCTGGATATTCCTGGAATAATCCGGCATATCGGAGATAACCACAGCGTTGGCCTTGACCGTTTCCAGCTGCTCAACCAGCACCTCAATGTTCTCTTCCATCCTGGTTTTTTCCTGTTCCAGATCCTTAAGCCGCTGCTCAGCATTGGCACAGGATTCCTTGTACCGATTGCCTTTTTCCATAATGGCCTGCAGCTTCTGCTTCTTTTTCTCCTCAAAATCAGCGGTGGCCTTTTGCAGCTGTTCAAAGGGGAGGGCCTGTCCGCAGGTGGGACAGATGCCGCCGGTGAAAGCTTCCCCATTTACCCGTATCCATTCTTCCCTGCTGGCCGTAATTTCCGCCTGATACCCATCGATATCCTTCTTAATCGCTGCCATTAAGGTGACCAGGGTTTCTGCCCGCATACGCTCAGACTGAATCGTCCGTTCCATAGCCCGGGTGTCCGGAACCCCGGCGCTCTGCTCTTGCCGGTATGCCCGGTTCGCAGATTCCAAAGTGTCCCGCTCCAGCTTTGCCTCCCGAAGCTTCAGCTGCAAATCGGATACAGTGGAATTGTTTTCCAATGCTATCAGCTTCCGGGAAAGCTCCTCCTGCTGGCAGGTAAGTGCCTTTTCCTGCTCCTTGGCCTCGTCAAAGTCAATTCCCTGCATATCCTCCAGGGTTTTCTGGCACTCACTGATCCGGGTGGGCGTATCATCCCGGACGCCAATCAGCCCTTTCCGCTGGCTGACCAGCTTTGCCTTGTACTCCTGCAGGTCGAGTTTGCCCATGCTGTCCAGAAGGTCCCGGAACTGCTCATTGGCCGCCATGATCTCCTTGTCCGTCAGTGCCCCGGCAATTTCAAAGAGAGCGGACCTCCGATCCTGCCACTTCATATCGCTGGCAAAATAACTTACAGAGGTGAGAAGCCGGAACACATCCTCGGGGACCAGCTCCTTGATCTTTGCGTCAAAGGCGTTTTTCTTCATGGGCACCCCATCCACGAAATAGTCAGAAGTGTTCCCATCGTAGGTTGCCTCACTAGCCCCCCGCTTGGTAGACCAGATTTCCCGGTATGTACGCTCGAGGGTGATAATCTCCCCATCCACATCCAGCTCCGCCTTAACCGAGGTAATGGCCTGATGGTCCCGGATCTGTCCCGCAGCGTCCAGAGGCTTGATGTCAATGTTCTTCTCACCGTTGCCGGAGCTGTCCTTCCCGAAGAGCAGCCAGGTCAGAGCATCGTAAATGCTGGTTTTGCCAGTGGCGTTATCGCCGTAAATGCTGACGCTTTCCCCGCCAAACACCAGGTTCAGCCGGTCGTGGCACTTGAAATTCTCTAAGGCGACGCGGTTGATCTTAATCTTTCTCATTCCGTTCCTCCATTTTTTTGATTTTCAGTGTCAGCAGGATCAGGAATCTACCGTTTGTGGGCTTCGCCTTACCTGATGGCGGGAATTGACCCATAATTCTGCGATACATATGCATATCGCACTCCTGCATGGCCGTCTCGATGGCGTATCGAATTGCCCGCTCCACGCACTTCGGGTTTTCATCGGAATTCTCCCCAACCTCCTTGTACAGGTCAATCATAGAGATACCGGGGTTTTTCATCAGGATATCCACCGCCTCCGGGATGGAACGGAATCCTTTGAGTACCGGGCTGAACCCGAGCTGCAGAAGAATATCGCTGATAGTTTCTTTGCGATTGTACACTTGACATTTCCTCCTTTATGCCATACAATGATGGCAGGTATATTGGTTCTCGCCCCTTGTCGATGCTGCAACATCGACAGGGGGCATTTACTTTGTTTTGCTCTCTCGCCAGAGGCAGAGGACCACGAGGCCAGCGAGTGCGCCTAAGATCATGCCTACGACATCTAATGCCGAAGGGCCCCCGGTGACAGCCGCGTGAATCATGCTGTAGAGGCCAATTCCCAGACTGATGGCGATACCAGTCACAGAAGACAAGGACAGAAACGTGGTCCACAGGTCCGGCTTTGGATCGGCGAAGTGCATGGTTCCGTTGTCCTCAACGACAATGGGCGGAAGTGCATCCGCATCCACCTTCCGACTGGGGTTGCGTTTGACCATGGCGAAGACTTCCTGGTCCTCATCCAACTGGGTCTTTTCAGGTTCAGGCTTGAGATACCTGGGCTTGTAATTGATGTGCGCCAAAAATTCGGGGCTATAATCGCTGTATGCCATGTTTTCTCCTTCCTTTTATCCGGCCTTTCCGGCCATTTTTTGTTCAATCAGATTCAGAATCAGCTGCGTGTCCAAACCCAGGGCTTTGTGAACCGCCCGAAGCTCCGAAACCGTCAGATTATCCGGGTGTTCCACCCGGCTCAGCAGGGTCCGATACTTAATTCCTGTCCGCTCCGACAATTCCAGCATCCCTCGGGTGTAGCCATTTTCCAGCATCCGAGTTTTCAGATGCAAAACAAAATCCTTCTGTGCATACTGCCCGGAAAACTGCTTGATCCTTGGCATAACGTTTCCTCCTTTTCTATGTTTTGGGAGCGAGGCCGAATCGAACGGCCTTCTGATGTCGAAAATTACGAAAAACCATCTCGCTTCCTGCCTCTCCGTATTACCCCGGGTTTCCCCGGGGCGTTTCAATCCTTGCGTGCCAAAAGTCCAAATACACACAAAAATTTTGTTTTGCCGTCTGTTCCGGCTGTCATTCAGGATTTAGGACAGGCAGACCCGAAGGTCTACCGCCTGGGAAATCCGGTGGGATACCGCATTGTTTATCACCCCCCTGCGCCAAATATTTGATAGATCATGCCCTTTCGGGACTGGCGGCCACGCCTGGAATCGAACCAGGATAACCCCGGGCGGCTGGGACCCAGGATTCTTCCATTGAATTACATGGCCATATAACCGCCGGGAACCACCCGGCGGGCCGTCTTTCCGGCTGTCATTATCTACGCGGAGGTATTTCGGTGGGCATCGAAACCACCGTTGTGGCTCCGCCAGGAATCGAACCTGGGATGCCGGCTCTCATGGCCGGGGTACTACCGTCTGTTACGGAGCCGTGTGCCGCCCTTGGGCGGCGTTAATCCTCCTGGAACTCGGTGTCACCCATGTCGGAGTACATTTCATCCAGGGAATCAAAGGAAATGCCTTCGGCGGAAAGCTCCTTTCCCTTGCGTTCATACATCCGCAGCTTGTACATGAACGAACGGCGGCGGTTGCGAAGCCGTTCCTCCTTTTGCGCCAGCTTCACATAAGGCGAATTCCGCAGCCTTGCAATCTCCTCCTCCACCGATTCATCGGTGATAAACTCTTCTCTCGGTCGTGCCATAATGAATCTTCTCCTTAAATTTTTCAAATTTGGTTGCTTGGACATTTGATGTACGGTTACTTCTCAGTTTTCTTCGTAAGAGCCTCACCGCACTTCGGGAAATAGTTCCACTTGATGCTCACATCACGGCCGCATACAGGGAACTGTGTGCGGTCGCTTTCTTTAATTCTGACGTCCACAACTTTCACCTCCTAACATCGATTCCGACGATGTTTGAAAAGTATCTTTTAGGACACTTTTTCTCTAAAAAAAATACCGACTGGAGAATCCAGATTCAGAAAGTCCACAATCTTTTGGATTTCACTCTGTGTAAACTCAGAGGACCCGTTTATTTTTCGATAGAAAGCAGACTTGCTGATATTGAGAACGTCACAAAGCATGGCAGGAGTAACTTTTCTCTTCTCCATCTCATACCGAAATCTTGCCTTGTCCACATAATCACCTCCTACTGTGTCATTTAGGACACTTTTATGATAGACTATCCCATTACATTTGTCAAGCAATTTTTTATCCTTTAGGAAACTTTTTTATATTTTCCGAAAAAGTAGTTGCATAAAAGACACAGCTATGATATAGTGTTAATAGAAAATTTATCATAGAAGAGGTGGGAATGTGTCACAGAATGAACTTTCTACGAAGATAAAAAATCTTCGTACTTCTCAAGGCTTAACATTGGAGCAAGTGGCAAGTCAAGTAGGCGTAGGAAAAAGTACAGTTCGAAAATGGGAAACCGGAATGATTGAAAATATGCGCCGGGACAAAATTGCAAAGTTGGCAACTGCGCTTCATACCACTCCAGGATACTTAATGGGCTGGGAAGATGCTCCGAACAATATCCCGTCCAATATGCAGCCGATGCCAGAAATGCGGAAGATCCCACGAGTTGGGCGGATCGCCTGCGGGGAACCCATTACCGCCGAAGAGAACATTGAGGATTATGACGAAACCCCCTCCGGTTGGCACGCTGACTTCTCCCTGCTCTGCGTAGGTGATTCCATGTCCCCGAAGATTGAAGATGGTGACATTGTAGCAATCCGCTGCCAGCAAGAAGTTCAGAATGGAGAAATTGCCGCCGTCCGGATCGGAGACGAAGCCACCTTGAAGATGGTCTTCCTCCATTCCGATTACATTGAGCTGCGGCCGGTGAACCCAGCTTACCCTTCTATCATTCGCCGCCGTGAAGAAATGGAAGAAATCCGCATCGAGGGAAAGGCCGTTGGCCTATGCCGGAACCTATAGATTTTTGAAATTGAGAAAAGTTATATGAAACGAATCGATAATTTTTTTGAAGAAATCATCATTGTTTTGGTTCTTCTAAGTGTCATTGCCTTACCGATTATTTTTACATGGTTGCCGCGCGAAATCCCAGAAACAGCAACTTCCAGTTCTTATGATGAAGGTTATGACGCCGGATATGAGCAGGGGTATTCCGCAGGGAAATCAGATGGATATTTTGTTGGATATGATGAAGCAAGAAGTGAATATGAAATAAACCCTGATGACGAATACTTTTCGGGATTCAGTGATACGTCTATCGAAATAATACAAAATGTAGATGCCAATGCAATTGATTACGCCCGGGAGAACAGCGAATGGAGTCCGGAAGAGGCATTGTGGAATGTTGATATGTACCTCAATAACAAGCCAGATGTCGGTGGATACTACTGCTCGGAAGAAGAGTTTTATGAATCTGTTGTAACCTTATCCAGATATTACGAGTATTTTTACTCGGAAATGTACAAATAGATACACGGTTCCATATTACATACATTTTGGGAGAATTTATAATGTTCTGGATCATATCACTGTCTGTATCCATCCTCGGTGCCCTGATTTCGTGTTACCTTTTGTCCCGGCAGTGGCACAATATCATAGGGAGCAATGACCCAATAGTAACCAGAATCAACCTTATGACGTTTGATATGGTTTCTGTCATGCACCCAGAATTTCCTCACTTTGCAGGCTTCTGGGACTTGAAATGGAGCGTCATTCGCCACGCTGTCGTGTTCTTTATTCTGGCGATACTGATTCGATTTGTGCCCGTTCGTTTTATTCGTGTCATACTGTACACGATGTATGCACTATATACATGGGCCGTATGGGAACGATACGCACACAGAAAAAAGCAACTTGCTGAATTGAAAAAAGAAAGCAGCTCTCCTGACCTTTGGAAATTTTGCTGTAAGCTGGTAAAGCCCTGCAAAATCGTATTTGTCTATTCCTGTATCTGCGCTGTCTCTTTGTTTTTTGTTCCTTTTCTTGGCTCCGAAGTCCACAATGATGGCGGATATTCGGCGGGATATGAAGCCGGCTATCAGGCGGCGCAGGCTGCCGCTACGGAGACCACTGTAGCCACGAAGAATCCACAGTCTCCTCCATACAGCGGTACCGTTCACGGCAATCGAATTTATGATTATGAGGACCATTCTGAAATAACCATCCATGCATCTTCCGGCCATGACTGCGTTGTAAAATTGAAGCACCAGGACGGAAGTACCGCCCTTACGTTCTATGTCAGAGCTGGGGAGACGGCGACTGTCAATGTTCCCCAACAGAATTTGTATGTCTATTTTGCAGAAGGAACCGACTGGTACGGCTGGAACGACCTGTTCGGCGAAGAAACAGCCTATTCCAGAGACAAGGACCCGGTGGATTTTTCAGCGTATACCATTGAATACACCCTGTATATGGTGAGCAATGGGAACCTCACCCTTGACCAAATCGACCCAGAGGACTTCTAAAAGTAAAAAAGCCGTCCCTGGTCTCGCACACCAGGGACGGAAGTAGAAAACACCCACCCATCACGATAGGGGCAGTCTACCCTTTTATGGTAGCACATACGCCCCGGAAAGGCAAGGAAAATATGAAAACACCAAAAGCCAGACGCCTGCCGTCAGGGCAATGGTTCTGCCGTGTCCGGATAGATGGGCAGGACATAGGTATCACTAAGCCAACAGAAAAAGAAGCCGTTGCAGAAGCCATGGCCATCAAGGCAGGCATTATCAAAAAGAGGCACACAGAAAGGAGCGGAGACCTTACCCTTCTCCAGGCAATCGACGCATATATTGAAGACCACAGAAGTGTCCTGTCCCCCTCTACCATCCGGGGATATTACACCATCCGGAACAACCGATTCCAGTCTGCGGCCAACACGAAGATCAGCAAGATCACCCCTGAACGTTGGCAGCAGCTTGTCAGTCTGGAAGCCCGGCAGGTATCTGCAAAAACCTTACAAAACTCCTGGCGGTTCATAAAGTCTGTTATCCGCTATGCAACCGGGGAATCTGTATCGGTTCGGCTCCCGCAAGTGATCCAGAAGAACACGGTATTCCTTGAGCCAGACGAAATACCTGTATTCCTATCCGCTATCCGCGGAGACAAGGCGGAAATCATTGCCCTGCTGGCTCTATCCAGCCTCCGCCGATCAGAAATTCAAGCATTAACATGGAAGGATATTGACCTGAAAAAACGCCTGCTGAAAGTCAACGGGTCCGTCGTGCCGAATGAAGAGAACAAGTATGTGCATAAAAAAGAGACAAAAAACCAGTCCTCCCGGCGGACGGTGCCAATCATATCCCCACTGGCTGCCGCACTGGAAGCAGTTCCCAATAAATCCGGACCCATAGCTACTATGCACATGAGTACCGCATTTAACCGGATCAATAAGGTCTGCACTAAGAATGGACTTCCACCCCTTGGCTTGCACGGGCTCCGGCATTCTTTCGCTTCCCTTGCCTACCACTTGCGAATACCTGAGAAAATTGCAATGGAAATCGGCGGCTGGTCAAATGAAGCCACCATGAAAAAGATCTATACCCACATAGCTCAGTCAGACCGGGAGTATTACACTTCTGCGTTCACGTCATTCTTTGAAAATGGCAATGAAAGTGGCAATGGAAATTAAAAAACAAGCTGATACCAACTGTTTTACACCATTTCATAATCGGGTTCAAATCCCTCTCACTCCGCCAAGCGAAAACACCGCCCAGGTTACATTGGGCGGTGTTTCTTTTACATTTTTTAGTCTTGATATTGGTTGTATTCTGCCTTTGCTTTGTTTAATATATCAAAAAATTCTTGAAATGATTTTTGCAGCCGAGGGTCGTCATACATTTTCTTTGCATAATTCAGCAATTCTTCTGCCCGATCATATTGTTTGTGTATGATTGCGGCTATTACTTCGAGTAACGCTATGCTGCCACCATAGATTTCATGATGTCTATATTGTTGGAAAAGCACCTGATTCTCATTATATATTGTAATTGCTTTATCATATTGTGCTGTTTCAAAATAACTGAGGCAAAGATTGATTTTATGAACTACATTAACAGCAGAACCCTTCAATCGTTCGTGAGATAATTTTTCCAACATAGGAATCGCTATGTCAAATTGTTTTGTTTCAATGTATCCAGCAGCCAGATTCAATTCCAATATATTTCTTAAATTTTTTCCTTTCGCTGTTTTCAGTAAATCTTCTATTTTGTCAATGTATTCCTGTGGCTTATTTTCATTCAGTAAGTTTATAATTTTTTTGACTTTATTAAAATAAAACAAATTGTAGAATACATTGATTATCAAAACGTCTACTACAATGGCAGGTGCTGCAATCCAATAACCACGCATAAAATCTGTATCGTCAATTCCAAAAATAATTTTGAGCACTAACAAAGTTAATCCAAAGCAGATTCCAATGATCAATATTTTTGCTATTTTTTTCACACCAAGCACCTCCGTCAGATTATATTCATTTCAAACTGGCGGACAGAGAATGACGCGACCCAGGGACCCGCAAATACCCCCAGCAGGAGAGTATAGAATTGCGCCCTTATCTTTCCCTGCCTTTTAAAAGAATTATAGCACCGGGTTATGAATAAATCTATTGCCAAACCCAAAAAATCTGGTATAATAATGATATCATTCTAACAAAGAAAGGAACATTCTTATGGCAGTTCGGTTAAATGAGGACAAAGAGGTCGTTCAGCTTATTCGGGATGGGCTCAAACGCACTGGTGGTTACTGCCCCTGTCGGCTGGAACGGACCGATGAAAATAAGTGTATGTGCAAGGAATTCCGGGACCAGATTGCCGACCCCAACTTCAAGGGCTTCTGCCACTGTATGCTTTATTATAAAGATTGACCTTCCGGCGAAAAAAGGGTTGACAAAGGTCTTCCGACGTGCTATGATACTGAGGCGCTGAGATGTGCCTCAGTGATTTGGGCGAGTGGTGGAATTGGTAGACTCGCTAGATTCAGGTTCTAGTGTTCACTGCGGACGTGCGGGTTCAAGTCCCGCCTCGCCCACCAAAAAAAGAGATACCCTTCGGGGTGTCTCTTTTTTACGTTATTCCGGACCGGAACGTTTTTCGCTGAGAAACAGCGTTTCAGAACTGCTGATACAAAAATTGGGCAGACATACGTCTGCCCAATTTCTTTTACAGAAATGTTGCGTCCAATTCCCATTTTTCAGAGCCGGCAAAGTCTCTGCCGGCGTTCTTGGATGAAACAGGTTTTATGCGAAAATGATAATAAGTCCCACCAGTAGGCCCAGCAGCATTCCGAAAGAAGGCGCCTTGGATTTCCACATGAGAATCGCTTCCGGCAGAAGCTCGCCAAAGACCACGTACAGCATGGCGCCGCTGGCAAAGCTCAGCGACAGGACCAGGCACAGGGGGCTCACGGCACCCAGCGAGTAGCCCAGCATGGCGCCAAGAATGGTCGGCGCGCCCGTTGCGGCTGTCAGAAGCACCGCTTTCCATTTTTTCATGCCTCCGGCAATGAGCGGCACAGAAACAGACATTCCCTCAGGGATATTGTGCAGACCAATGACAATGGCAAGGACCAAACCGCCCGTCAGCGTGAAACCAACAGTGCCATCATTGACATAGGAGGCGCCGATGACCATGCCCTCAGGCAAGTTGTGCAGCGCAATGGCACAGGCCATGACCACTCCGCCGATAAACAGGTCCTGGGCAGTTTTCTTTTTCTTGTGCGCTTCGTAGTGATCGCTGTGAATAAGCTCTGAAAGCTGGTCTGCCGTTTTGGGATGGTCCTTGTCAATATGGGCGATTTCGTGGTTTGTGCTTTTGTCAATCCAGAAATTCAGCAAATAAATCACGCCGTAACCTACAAGCACCATGCCGATGACAAGAAACAAATAGGCAGTGGACCCGGGGTTCTGGCCGATGGCATCCATCAACAGGTCAAAGCACACCACGCTCATCATAACGCCTCCGGCAAAACTCAGAAGCAAACTGACCGTTTTTTCGGAATCTCGTTTAAAAAAGGCGCCCACCAGGCCTCCCAGGCCTGTGCCGCCTACGCCTGCAATGGTTGTGATGATCACGACCCAGAAAAATACGCTCATAGTACGACGACCTTTCTTTTTCTTTCTGGCAACACCATATGTTAGCTAAAGCTAATCTATAAAATCATACATCAGGATATGACCATTGTCAATGCCGAATTTCCCCTCCGCGAAAATTTGGACATCCTATACAATGGCCCACACCCATCGAATGAAAAGTTGTTGTATTTTGGAGGGCAATATCCATCGCTTCTCCTTCTTACATTCCCATGGAAAATAATAGTTGACATCTCAACATCAGAGCGCTATAATAGCACACTGCTAGACGTTGACATATCAACAATTTATATCCATGAAGGAGGACACTATGAACGTTCTCAAAAAAGTCTACTGCCGGGTATTTCAGACGGCCTTTCGCCTTGCCATCCCTCTTCTTCCCTATCGTACCCCTAAAATCTTGCATACGGTATCGGAAGTGCCCGAACTTCTCCATACAAAAAACATCCAGCAGGTACTTATTGTTACGGATCCGATGATCTACGCTGCCGGGCTCACAAAAACTTTGGAACAGGCATTGAAAAATCGGAATGTTTCCTATACAATTTATGAGAAAACCGTGGCAAATCCCACAACCGCCAACGTGGAAGAAGCGAAGCAGCTCTACATTGACAGGAAATGCCAGGCCCTCATTGGTTTTGGCGGCGGCTCTTCCATCGACTGCGCCAAAATTGTAGGTGCCCGGGTGGCAAAGCCCCGCAAATCCGTGGCAAAAATGAAGGGAATTCTCCAAATCCGGAAGAAAATTCCGCTGCTCATTGCCGTGCCCACCACCGCCGGAACCGGAAGCGAAACGACCCTCGCCGCCGTCATCACCGACAGCGAGACCCGGCACAAATTCCCCATCAACGATTTCTCTCTCATCCCGCCCTATGCGGTGCTGGACCCTAATCTGACCAGGACCCTGCCCCCTGCCCTGACGGCTTCCACAGGCATGGATGCCCTGACCCATGCGGTGGAGGCCTATATCGGCCGCTCTACCACCCGGGAGACACGGGCATTTGCCATCCAGGCGGTGCAGCTGATATTCGGAAACATTGAAAAAGCGTTCAGAAACGGAGAGGACATGGATGCCCGGGAAAATATGCTGAATGCTGCATTCCTGGCAGGCGCCGCCTTCACCAAGTCCTACGTTGGCTACTGCCACGCCGTGGCCCACTCTCTGGGAGGCAAGTACAACATCCCCCATGGCCTTGCCAACGCCGTTCTGCTTCCCGTTACCCTGGAAGCCTACGGAGACAGCGTCTACAAAAAGCTCAAGGAGCTGGCCGTTGCCGCAGGGCTTTGCCAGGAAACTATGGATGAGAAAACCGCCGCCGAGGCTTTCATCCGGAAAATCAAGGACCTCAATCGGGCCATGAATATCCCTGAAACCCTTCCCAACATCCAGAGCGCCGATATCCCCGCACTGGCCCGCTGCGCCGACAGGGAAGCCAATCCTCTGTATCCCGTGCCCAGATTCATGGACGCCGAGCAGCTGCAGCGCCTATATTACGCAGTACAAGGAGATGTACGTCATGCAGGAAATAGAAATTCAAACACTGGTAGAAAAACAGCGTGAGTTCTTCTACAGCGGAAAAACCCTCCCCCTGCCCTACCGCATTGCGGCCCTGAAAGCCCTGAAGCAGGCGGTGGCAGATCATCAGGATCAAATTGCGGAAGCTCTCCGCCGGGACCTGGGAAAAAGCGAACTGGAAGGATTTATGTGCGAAATCGGACTGGTGCTTAGCGAAATCAGCTATATGCTTCGCCACATCCGCCAGTTTGCCAGGGATAAGACCGTATATACGCCCCTTTCTCAGTTTGCCTCCCGGAGCTTTATCAGGCCCACCCCCTACGGTGTGACCCTTATTATGAGCCCCTGGAATTACCCTTTCCTTCTGACCATAGAGCCTCTGGTGGATGCCCTTGCCGCCGGAAATACCGCCGTGCTGAAGCCCAGCGCCTACTCCCCTGCCACCACCGCAGTCATTGCAGATTTGATAGCCAATCTTTTCCCGCCGGAATATGTGGCAGTGGTCACAGGAGGCCGGGAGGAAAACCAGTGCCTTCTGAATCAGAAATTCGACTACATCTTCTTTACCGGAAGTCAGAACGTTGGGCGTCAGGTCATGGAAAAAGCTGCCCATCATCTGACCCCTGTAACTTTGGAGCTGGGTGGAAAAAGCCCCTGCATCATTGACGCCACTGCCAAAATTCCCCTGGCCGCCAAGCGTATTGTATTCGGAAAGTTTTTGAACTGCGGTCAGACCTGCGTGGCGCCGGACTACATTCTCTGTGATAAAACGGTCAAAAACGAGCTGATTGCCTGCATCAAAGCAGAAATTCAGGCCCAGTTCGGAGAAAACCCCCTGGAAAACGAGAATTATGGAAAAATTATCAACGACAAGCATTTTTCCCGCATTCTCAGACTGATTGACGAGGAAAAAATCGTCCACGGCGGGCGATCCGATGCTGCAGCCCAGAGAATCGAGCCTACGGTGCTGGATCACGTCACCCTGGACGATGCCGTGATGCAGGAGGAGATTTTCGGACCCGTGCTTCCCGTGCTGACCTACGAAAGCCTGGAGGATGCCATCTCTCTGGTAAACAGCCGCCAGAAACCCCTTGCCCTGTACTTCTTCTCTGAGGACAAGGCTGCCATCCAGCGTGTGACCACCCGATGCTGTTACGGCGGCGGGTGCATCAACGATGTAATTGTTCACCTGGCCACCAGCAATATGGGCTTCGGCGGGGTTGGCGAGAGCGGCATGGGTTCCTACCATGGAAAAGCAGGCTTTGACACCTTCTCCCACCATAAGAGCATTCTGGACAAGAAAACCTGGCTGGACCTGCCTATGCGCTATCAGCCTTACAACCCGGCAGCCAAAGCTCTGATCCGGCAGTTCCTGAAGTAAATAAAAAGTTCTTCTGCTACGGCAGGAGAACTTTTTTATATGTTAAAGTATCCTTTTCCCACTTGTTTTTCCTGTGAAAATCGTGTGCGATTGGGAAAGATAGCCCATATTATTTTGTCAAATTTTACTAGGAGGCAAACACAATGGCGGATACCCACAGACAGCGTTTTATCAAAGCCCTGCGGCGGGAGCCTGTCGAGGGCCACGTGCCCCAGTTTGAACTGGTGTTCTTTTTGACCATGGAGGCTTTCGGCAAAGTTCATCCTTCCCACCGTTTCTATGAGCAGTGGAATCAGATGTCCTATGAAGAGCAAAAGCTTCAAATCGAGGATATGGCCGACATCTACATCAAAACCGCCCAGCGTTACAATCGTGACGCTATTTTCGTTCACCCCAACCCCGGCGGACTGGAGGAGACCAAGTGGCTTCTGGAGACCATTCGGGAAAAAACCGGGGATGAATACTACATCATGATGCACGGCGACACCACCGTCGGCATCCCCGATGGCGAAAGCATGATGGACTTCACCGTGAAGATGTTCGAGGACCCGGACAGCATTCACGATCAGCAGAATCGTTGGCAGGAAGCTGCCGAAAAGCGTGCCAGCGCACTGGCAGGCACGGGGCTTCTGGATGGCTTCGCCCTGTGCTCCGATTATGCCTTCAACGTCAACCCCTTCTTCTCTCCCGACATCTTTGCCGAGCTGGTGGCGCCTCATCTGAAAACGTGCATCGACACCTACCATGAGCTGGGCTACTACGTCATCAAGCACAGCGACGGCAATCTGAACCCCATTCTGGACCAGATCATAGACTGCGGCCCGGACGCCCTTCACTCCATCGACCCCCAGGGCCACATGAGCCTGACGGAGGTCCGTAAAAAGTACGGCCACCGCATCTGCACCATCGGCAACGTCAACTGTGGTCTGCTGCAGACCGGAACCGACGAGGAGGCCGCCGCCGATGTTCGCCGCTGCCTTAAAGAGGGCATGGATGGCAATTACGGCTTCATCTTCTCCACCTCCAACTGCGTCTACACGGGCCTGCCTCTGCGGCGCTACGAGCTGATGCAGAAAATCTGGCGGGAAGAGGCAATTTACCGCTGATCCTACAAAATCCTGAGGAGGAAACAGTATGGAACGCACTTCTAGAGAACTGGTCCGGGATACCCTGGAATTTAAAAACACCGACGGAAGAGTCCCCCGTCAGCTTTGGACCCTGCCCTGGGCAGACCTCTATCACCATGACGCCCTGCAAAAAATCCTGGACGACTTCACCTGGGACTTTGCCGGCCCTCAGACCGTCTATGAAAAACGTCCCAAAACGGAAGGCGACCCCTACACCCCCGGCCTTTACATCGATGAGTGGGGCTCCCGGTTTACCAACATCCAGCCCGGTGTCTTCGGTGAGGTGAAGGACCCCCTGGTTCAGGACGACGACTGGGAAGATGCCTATAAAATCCATATTCCTGAGGAGTTTCTGAGCTTTGACATGGAAAAGGTCAATGCCGACTGTGCTGCTTCCGACAAATTCATGATGGCGGATTGCTGTCCCCGTCCCTTTGAGCAATTACAGTTCCTCCGGGGCACGGCGAATCTCTATATGGACCTCATGGACCCCCCGAAGAAAATGCTGGAATTCATGGAGAAGATGCACGACTACTACTGCCGGCTGCTAACAAAATGGGCGCAGACCGACGTGGACGGCCTGGGCATCATGGACGATTGGGGCTCCCAGAAGTCTCTGCTCATCAGCCCCAAGCTCTGGGATACTTACTTTAAGCCCATGTACCGGGATTATTTCGACATCGCCCATAAGTACGGCAAGAAAATGTTCATGCACTCCGACGGCTACACCCTGGAAATCATTCCCCGGCTCATTGACTTGGGCTTGGACGCCTTCAACACACAAATCTTCTGCATGGGCATGGACAAGCTTCAGCAGTTTAAAGGAAAAATCACCTTCTGGGGCGAAATCGATCGCCAGCATCTGATCCCTCACGGAAGCACTGAGGACATCCGTAAAGCCGTGCACAGCGTCTACGACTCCCTGTGGCAGGACGGCGGCTGTATTGCCCAGTGCGAATTCGGCGCCGGAGCCAATCCGGATAACGTTTACGAGATCTATAAAACCTGGGCAGAAATTCGGTAATTTTTATTACAGCAAATCGGGATACCATTTGGGTATCCCGATTCATCTTCTCAAGAAAGCCTCGCAGAGTTTGCCGCCCCAGGCGGCAAATAGATTGAAAACCGTTTTCTGCCGGGGCGTGTACCTGGCAGAAAACACTTCTCAGGCTCCAAGTGTGCGAGTTGTGCGCCGCAGCGCACAGGGAGTGCGCGCAGGAGACTGCAAAAAACCTGTCAAAAAGCCCTGTAGGGGCTTTTTGACAGTCTAAATCGGGATACCAAAATGGTATCCCGATTTTGTTATCTCAGCATGAAATCCGCCCAGGGACCCGGTTGGTCCTGAGACTGCCAATAAAAGAGCTTCTCAATATAGGTTTGCTTCCTTTTCTCAACCTCCTCTTGGCAGTTCTCAATTCCCAGGCGGTAGACAATGGCGCTCAGGTCGTACATAGGGTACCCCAGGGCGTGACCAACCGTGTGAACCACGGCGCAGGCCTGACCCACAGCATGGCAGGCGGCGATGTCCGCCATATCCGTGAGTTCCTTGGCCACGGCGTGGCAGTCCAGTATTTTTCGCTGGGCAAAACGCATTTTGACATTTCCTACCGCCCAGTCCATGGCAGCCAGCAGCGCCTCCTCCGGCCGGGTTTCCTGGGGATATTTTTCTTTCAATACCGCTACGGACTCCCCTGCCAGGTCGAAAGCCCAGAGCGCCAGGGTCTTATGGCTCTGGCCTTGTATAAGAAGGGCCAAATCCTGCAAAAACGCCGAATCCTTGGAAAAGAGAATTTGATTCTTCCTTTTTATTTTTTCTTGAAGCTCTGCTGTCCAGTTCAAGGTTTTCCTCCCTTAGGAGTCCGACATTTAATCGCTCCACTTGGTAATGAGATTCCGGATTTGCCCTGTAAGCTTAGCGTTTTCCTTGTTGGCTTTGCCTTTGCGGGTCCGGACCAAGGCCAGCAGGTCCTCAGCGGCGGCCAGCAGTTCACCGTAAACCTGTTTGGCGCGCTGACTTCCTTTAAATGCTTCCATTCTGTCAATTTTAATGCCTTCGGTGAAGACTGTAAGCTTGCCTGTCAGAAGGTCATATTCCGTGCCGCTGTAGGGCGCTTCGGCGTGGTAACCCATACCGGCCAGGGTTGCCCGGAAAACTTCACAGCTGCGGTCATCGCCGTGGTTTACAAAAATCATTTTGGGCTTTTCCTGGAATCCTGCCAGCCAGTTGAGCAGTCCGTCCCGGTCGGCGTGACCGGAAGCGCCGTGAAGGCTGGCAATCTCAGCAAAGACGGCAATGTCCTCGCCGAACAGCTTTACGGATTTCGCCCCTTCCTGGAGCCGACGTCCCAGGGAGTCCACTGCCTGATATCCAACAAAAAGGATAATGCTCTCTTTGCGCCACAGGTTATGCTTCAGATGGTGGCGGATTCGGCCAGCCTCACACATTCCACTGGCAGAGAGAATGACTTTCGGCTCTGTGTCTGCATTGATATTCTTGGAATCATCGGAAGAGACGGACAGACGCAGTCCGTCAAACCAGATAGGATTGATACCCTGCCGAATAAGGGCAAGGGTCTCATCGTCAAAGCTGTCCTGGTTGCACTGAAGGAAAATACCTGTGGCCTCCACAGCAAGGGGGGAATCCACATACACCGGGAAGCCGTCGTGGCCTTTCACCAGTCCCCGCTGCTTGATTTCCCGAATGGCGTACAGCATCTCCTGGGTGCGTCCCACGGCAAAGGAGGGAATCACCAGATTGCCGCCCTGGTCCAGGGCCCGCTGGATATAGGTTGCCAGCTCCGCAACCACATCCCCACGGTCTTTTTCATGGAGACGATCACCATAGGTGGACTCAATGACCAGATAGTCGGTCTCAGCCACGGGCTGGGGATCCCGGATAATGGGCTGGTGAGTATTGCCCACGTCGCCGCTGAATACGATTTTTCGTGTCTGCCCGTCCTCCGTGAGCCATAGTTCAATGGCGGCAGAGCCCAGCAGATGGCCGATATCCGTCATACGGATGATGATTCCTTCGGCCACTTGGCGGACTTCGGAATATTGGCAAGGACGCAAAAGCCGGATGGCAGCCTGGGCATCGTTCATGGTGTAAACCGGTTCAACGGTCTGCTCTCCGGCTCGCTCAGCCTTGCGGCTCCGCCATTGGGCTTCGGATTCCTGAATGTGGGCGGAATCCCGGAGCATGATATCGCACAGGTCGCAGGTGGCCTCTGTGGCATAGATGGGTCCAGAAAAGCCGTCCTTGCAGAGTTTGGGAAGCATGCCGGAGTGATCGATATGGGCATGGGTCAAAAAAACTGCCTCAATAGCATTTGCCGGAACAGGCAAAGTGATATTCTGGAATACATCCACCCCCTGCTCCATGCCGCAGTCCACCAGATAGTAGTGTCCCCCTACCTCCAAAAGCGTGCAGCTACCCGTAACCTCATGGGTAGCGCCAATGAATTGAATTTTCATTTCTGCACCTCCGCATTATGGATTTTATGGTATTATTATACTATCTAACACAGGAGTAAGCAAGTGTTATTTGTATAAGTTTACGAAATCGTGAAAAATACGCTATATTTCTCCCTGGTGAATTCCAGGCAGCCCAGGAATAACATCCCCCTTTTCGTAAGATTTACGCGGGAAATCATTTTTTCTGCTTTTCAAAAGATAGAAACGCCCCCTGTACAGGTTAATTTTTCCTATACAGGGGGGATTTTATCTTTTATAAACCAGGAAACTTTATTTTTTAGATTCCCGCAAGTCTGCCAAGCTCGGGAGCCAGGTCCGTCTCTTCCCAGGGGTGCATTTCCGTGCCGAAGTGGCCGTGAAGAGCGGTATTGCGATAGATGGGCCGACGGAGGTCCAGACGGCGGATAATGCCCGCAGGGGTCAGATCGCAGGTCTTGCGAAGCAGCTCCGTCATGACCTCATCGGAGACCTTGCCTGTGCCGTAGCTGTCCACCCGCAGGGACACGGGCTGGGCAACACCGATGGCGTAGGCCAGCTGGACCTGGACTTTCTCCGCCAGTCCGGCGGCTACCAGGTTCTTTGCCATATAGCGGGCCATATAGGCGGCGCTGCGGTCCACCTTGGTGGGGTCCTTGCCGGAGAAGGCGCCGCCGCCGTGGGAGAAGTAGCCGCCGTAGGTGTCTACAATGATCTTACGCCCGGTGAGGCCCGTGTCGCCGTTAGGGCCGCCGATGACAAAGTTTCCGGTAGGGTTGATGTGGATGTGGGAGACGTTTTCAATGGAGAAACCGTAGGAAGTCAGAACAGGGGCAATAACCTCCTGCCGGACGTAGGCGCGCAGTTCTTCCACAGGGAAATCCTTGCTGTGCATGATGGAAACCACCACGGTGTCGATTCCCACGACCTTGCCGTTTTCGTCATATTCAACGCTGACCTGGGTCTTTCCATCGGGACGGAGGCGGTTATTCTTCGCCACACAATCGGTGAGCCGGTTGCACAGGGCCCGGGACAGAGCGCCAGGCAGGGGCATCAGCTCGGGGGTCTCGGTGCATGCGCCGCCGAACATCATGCCCTGGTCCCCTGCGCCGCCCACTTCGTCGTTGGTGCCCAGCGCAATGTCTGCGGACTGGGTGTGAATCCGGCACTGGATTTCCACGGTGTCGGCGTCAAAGCCGTCCTCAGGACGGGTATATCCAATGGTACGAATGGCTTCCCGGGCCACGGCTGCGTAGTCCACCTTGGCAGTGGTGGTGATTTCGCCGCAGATGATGCAGAAATCGGTGGTGACCATGGTTTCGCAGGCAACACGGGCATTGGGGTCCTGCTGAAGGCAGGCGTCCAGAATGGAGTCAGAGATCGTATCTGCCACCTTATCGGGATGGCCGCAGGTGACACACTCGGAGGTAAACAGCTTCTTTTCCATAAAATTCGATATCCTTTCTATCTGTAATCCGTTTTCGACATAAAAAAACCGCACACCAGGGACCCGATGTACGTTCTATCGAATCCTCATCTTTCGTTTGCCGCCGGATTTGGCACCTTCTTCCTTTCGGACAGGTTGCCGGGTTTCATCGGGCCGTTCCCTCCACCACTCTTGATAAGGCTTTATGCAGTTTTCTCATACAGTATAATCTTTTGTCGTAAAAAGTCAAGGGGTTTTTGCATTTTTACCTTTTATTCACAAATTTGGTATGGACAAAAGAGCGGTTTGTTGATAATATAAACTATATGTGTGCAGCACGCCATGGAAAGCCCCCGGGGAACCGGAGCATCGCGTCTGGGCCATCATTTCCGGCTGCCCGGAATCGGCTGGGAAATGGCACATTTTCCTTTTTGCTGTGTTTTGCCGCAGCGAAAAAATGAAACCATTAGGAGTTGAGTTGTGTGAAAAATCTTCGCAGAAAATTTGAGCTTTTCTGCTATCGCAATCGCAGTAAGGGCATTCCCAATCTGATGCTCTATCTCTGTCTGGGAAGCGCCGCAGTGTATCTCATGAGCAACATTGCCGGAAATCCCATTTTGTATGCGCTGCTGTGCTTTGACCGGGGGCTGATTCTCCGGGGGCAGATCTGGCGGCTCTTTACCTATCCCCTGGTATACGATGCAGGAAGTCTCCTTCTGACCGCCGTGGCGCTTTTGTGCTATTACTCTCTGGGACAGGCCATGGAAAACCTCTGGGGGACACTGCGGTTCAACCTTTTCTATCTCACAGGCGTTGTGATGATGGACGTGTACTGCATGATCTTCGGCGGCAGAGCCAGCGTCACCTATCTCAACCTCAGCCTGTTTTTGGGTTACGCCACACTGTACCCCGATTCTCAGTTCCTGCTGTTTTTCATCATTCCCATCAAGGCCTGGGTATTGGCGCTCTTTGACCTGGCACTGGTACTCTTTGACTTTTTTGTCAATCCCTTCCCCTACAACATCTTTTCCATCATCAGCCTTGCCAACTACTTCCTGTTCTTTGGCAAGGACGTGCTCAATGTGATTCCCATGTCCTGGCGGGCCAATGCCAGCCGCCTCTTTCGGAAAAATGCGCCGAAGCCCAAGGCAAAAGTCATTCACTTTGACGTAGGCGCCGGTTCCTTTGAGGCAACCCATGCCCAGCCTCAGGCTCCCTACACCCACAAGTGCACCGTCTGCGGCCGCACCGATGTTTCCAATCCTGAGCTGGAATTCCGGTACTGTTCCCGGTGCAAGGGCTACTACTGCTACTGTCAGGACCACATCAATAATCATACCCACATTCAGTAAATTAACCACGGAAGAATTTGGCAAGGTCCTCAGGTTTTCAGCACTTTTTAAAGAGAGAAGGCGCATTTATGTCCAAATACATCATGGCTTTGGATTCCGGCACCACCTCCAACCGCTGCATCCTTTTTAATGCTGCCGGAGAGATTTGCAGCGTAGCCCAGAAGGAATTTACCCAAATCTTCCCCCAGCCCGGCTGGGTGGAGCATGACGCCGACGAGATTTTCGCTACCCAGCTGGAGGTTGCAAAACAAGCCCTGGCAAACATCGGCGCAACTGCATCCAGCATTGCCGCCATCGGCATCACCAACCAGCGGGAGACCGCCATCGTCTGGAACAAACGCACCGGGCGGCCCATCTGCAACGCCATCGTCTGGCAGTGCCGCCGGACCGCGCCCTACTGCGACGAGCTGACCCGTTCCGGCTGGGTGGATACCATCCGAAAGAAAACAGGCCTCGTCATCGACCCCTATTTTTCCGGCACAAAAATTCACTGGATTTTGGAGAATGTTCCCGGAGCCCAGGAACAGGCAGAGGCGGGAGAACTGCTCTTCGGCACGGTGGAGACCTGGCTGATCTGGAAGCTCACCGAAGGCAAGGTCCACGTAACGGACTACTCCAATGCCTCCCGGACCATGCTGTTTAACATCAACACCCTGACCTGGGATCAGGAGATTTTGGACCTCATGGGCATTCCTGCCTCCATGCTTCCCACGCCCATGCCATCCAGCGCAGTCTATGGCTGTACGGAGCCCAAGTTCTTTGGGGCCCCTATCCCCATTGCAGGCGCAGCAGGAGACCAGCAGGCAGCCCTGTTCGGCCAGACCTGTTTCTGCCCGGGAGAATCCAAGGTGACCTACGGTACCGGCGCATTCCTTCTGATGAACACGGGAAATACCCCCATCTTCTCCCGAAATGGCCTGGTCACCACCATTGCCTGGGGTCTGGACGGAAAGGTGACCTATGCTTTGGAGGGCTCTATTTTCATTGCGGGAGCCGCCATTCAGTGGCTCCGGGACGAACTGCGCTTTATTGAGTCCGCAGGAGATTCCGAGTACATGGCCCAGAAGGTCACGGATACCAACGGCTGCTATGTGGTGCCCGCCTTCACGGGTTTGGGCGCTCCTCACTGGGACGCCTACGCCAGAGGCGCCATTGTTGGCCTGACCCGCGGCGTCAACAAGTACCACATCATCCGGGCAACCCTGGATTCCATCGCTTACCAGACCAACGACGTACTCGCCGCCATGGAAAGCGATGCAGGCATCCGGATGTCCATGCTCAAGGTGGACGGCGGAGCCTCTGCCAACAATTACTTGGTGCAAACCCAGGCGGATGTCAGCGGCGCCCCTGTGCTCCGGCCCAAATGCGTAGAAACCACGGCTATGGGTACGGCGTATCTGGCAGGCCTTGCAGTGGGATACTGGGCAAGCCTTGAGGAGATTCGGCGAAACTGGGTAGTTGACCGGAGTTTTCTGCCGGAAATTTCCCAGGAAGAACGGGCTGTGCGCGTAAAAGGCTGGAAAAAGGCCCTGCGCTGCACCGCCGGCTGGGAAAAAGACTGAATTCCATCATCCGCCGTCCTTTTGGATGGCGGATGTTCTCTTTCCCGTACCTTGGCAATAGGATGTTCCATACTTCTAAGTTTGAGGTGGCGCTATGGAACAACCTAAGAATCAGATCACCCTGCGGGGAAGCCTGGCTTCCCTGCCCCAGTTCTCCCATGAAAATCACGGGCGGCGGTTTTTTCGCTTTACCCTGGATGTGCCCAGGCTGTCGGGAACCGTGGACTCCCTGCCCGTCATCGCGGAGGAAGGCGTCCTCTCTGCCGCAGAGCTGGGGGACGGGGATATGCTCACGGTGGCAGGGCAGATACGGTCACACAATGTTCGCATAGATGGAAAACGGCATCTGCTGATCTTCGTCTTTGCCTCGGCCATTCTCTGCGAAGACGGGGAACCCATCAACGATGTGCTGTTGGAAGGGCCCCTCTGCCGGGAACCCACCTACCGTCGAACGCCTCTGGGGCGGGAGATCTGCGACGTAATGCTGGCGGTGCCAAGGGCTTTTAAGCGGGCGGACTACCTTCCCTGTATTCTCTGGGGGCGCATGGCCCAGGAAGCCAGCCAATGCCACACCCGGGACATCCTGCGAATCTCCGGGCGGCTCCAGAGCCGGGTATATACCAAAGTCACGGAGTATGGCAGCGAAGAACGTGTGGCCTATGAAATCTCCGCTCTCAGCGCGGCATTTCCCCAGGAGGCTTGACGGTTTCGCAATTTCGTGATATAAACAAAAGAAAAAGGAATGACGGCAATGGACGAAAAAGTACAGAATATTATTGCGCTTCTGAAAAAACGCTATAGCGAGGCCCTCTGCGCCCTCCACTATGAAAAGGACTATGAGCTGATGATCGCCGTGCGGCTGTCGGCCCAGTGTACCGACGCCCGGGTGAATCTCATCACGCCTACCCTGTTTGCGGAATTTCCCACATTGGAGGCCATGGCAAGCGCTCCTGTGGAGCGGGTGGAGGAAATTGTCCGGTCCTGCGGGTTTTATAAGCACAAAGCCCGGGACATTGTGCTGGGCTGTCAAATGCTCCTGACCGACTATGGCGGAAAGGTCCCCGGAACCATGGAAGCCCTTCTTCGTATCCCAGGCGTAGGGCGAAAAACCGCGAACCTGCTTCTGGGAGACCTGTACCATGTGCCGGGAAGCGTGGTCTGCGACACCCACTGTATCCGCATCTGCGGAAGACTGGGGTTGACCGATGGCAGCAAGGACCCGGAGAAGGTGGAAGTCCAGCTCCGCAGAATCTTACCGCCGGAGGAAAGCTCCGATTTCTGCCATCGCATTGTGCTCCTCGGCCGGGACTGCTGTACGGCAAGAAATCCAAAATGCGGCGAGTGCCCCTTAAGTCCCTTCTGTAAGTTCGTAAACGGATAACGTTCTATCCCCTCCTTGTCCCCATATACTTGGGACAAGGGGGGATTTCTTTGCCAAAAAAAATTCCGATCTTCTATTCCGCGCTGCTTCTGACTGCAGTGAATTTACTTTTGCGGCTGGTGGGGACATCCTTTCAAGTCTACCTCTCAGGGCGTATCGGGCCTGAAGGCATCGGTCTGCTCCAGCTGGTTCTCTCCGTTGGAAATCTATCTTTGGTAGCAGGCTTGGCCGGGGTACGAACCGCCGCCATGTATTTAACCGCCGAAGAGCTGGGACGAAAGCGGTCCAAAAACGTCATATGGGTGCTCTCCGCCTGCTTCTTATATAGTATGGTTTGCAGCGGCACGGCGGCTTTTCTTCTCTACCACTTTGCGCCGTGGATTGCGGAAAACTGGATTGGAGAACCTGCCACCCTGGGTGCCCTGCGCCTGTTTGCGGCGTTTCTTCCCGTCACCTGCCTATGCGCCGTTTTAACGGGGTACTTTACCGCCGCCAACCGCATTGGCACCCTCGCAATGGTGGAGGTGGGCGAACAGCTCTTTTCCATGGGGGCCACCTTGGGCGCACTGCACTTTTGGGCAGGTCACAGTGCCGCCAGGGCCTGCCAGTGTGTGGTGCTGGGAAGTTCCCTGGGCATTTGCTTTACGCTTGTGTGTCTGCTTCTTCTTCGGCTCCGGGAGCATTCCGGCCAGGGGGCCAAAATCCCTCTGGGACGGCGGCTTTTGGGTGCGGCGGTGCCTCTTGCGATGGCGGATGTGGTTAAGTCAGGCATCAACACCACCGAGAATCTTATGGTTCCCAAGCGGCTGGCAAGAAACAAAAACGTCGCCTCTCCCATGGCTGTTTTCGGTATGGTCAGCGGCATGGTGTTTCCGGTGATCATGTTTCCCGCCTGCATTCTCTTTGCCCTTTCGGAACTTCTCATTCCGGAGCTTGCCAGATGCGCGGCGGCGGGAAGCCAGGGGCGTATTTCCTATCTAACAAGGCGGAGCTTAAAAGTCGCCATGCTCTATGGCCTGACCTTCAGCGGACTTCTTTTCCTGCTGGCGGAGCCTTTGTGCCAGCGGCTTTACGGCAACACCGACGCTTCCGGATATCTGCGGCTCTACGCGCTGCTCATCCCTATGCTCTACTGCGACGCCATCACCGACGCCATGACCAAGGGACTTGGACAGCAGAAAATCTGCGTGCGGTATAATATTTTGACCTCTGCCATGGACGTGGCATTTTTGTACCTGTTGCTTCCCACGTATGGCATGGGCGGGTATTTTGTCAGTTTTGCCCTGACCCATCTTATCAATTTTGTCCTGAGCCTTCGGCGGCTTCTTAAAATCACTGGTGAGCGCTTCCCCTTTTTCTGTCCTGCCTTCGCCTGTGCCGCTGGACTTGCTGCCCTCTGGGGCGCTGCTCAGTTTTCTGGTCCCATTTCCCGGTGCGCCGCATTTCTCTCCCTTCTGGGCAGCTTTCTCTGGCTCTTCCGTGTCACGGGCCGTGAGGACCTTCGCTGGGTCCGGGGACTGCTTCGGCGTAGAAAAGCGGAAATTATATAAAAACCTCCTGGGAAACCAGGAGGTTTGAGACTGTCGAAAAACCCCTTTGGGCTTTTCCGACAAAGGTTTGCAGCCTGCTGCGCGCATAATTTGTCCCCCGATGGGGGACAAATTCCACACTTGCAGTCTGAGAAGTGTTTTCTGCCAGGTACACGCCCCGGCAGAAAACAGATTGGACTCTATTTGCCGCCAACGGCGGCAAACTCTGCAAGGCTTTTTTGACAAGCTGAAACCTCCTGGAAAACCAGGAGGTTTTTCTGTTTTATAATGCACTCAAAACTTTCAGAAGGAAGTTCCAGGTGCGTGCGGTGGAGGCGATATCCAGCTTTTCCCGGCTGGTGTGGATGTCGTGCATCTGCGGTCCGATGGATACGCAGTCAAGGCCCGGCATCTTCTCGGCAAGCAAACCGCACTCAAGGCCGGCGTGAATGGCCAGGACCTTGGGCTCCTTGCCAAACATCTCCTTATAGACCTGCACCATGACCTCACGCAGATGAGAATCCTTTTTATACTCCCAGGCGGGATATTCGCCCATCTGAGAATAGGCGCCTTCATAGAAGGCCGTCAGCTCCCGGAGTTTTTCAAGAAGCGCTTCCTTCTCTGCGTTGACGGAAGACCGGACGGAGAAAGTGGCAGTGAGCCGCTCTCCCAGCTTCAGGACACCGAGATTCAGGCTGGTCTGCACCAGGCCTTCCATATCCTGGCTCCACGCCTGGACGCCGTTGGGAGCGGCACAGAGCAGGCCAATGACCTTGGCAGTGGATTCGTCCGTAAGGCTGTTGCCACCCAGAGCATCCACGTCAAAGGCCTGAATCAGCGCTTCCGGCTCGTCGTACTGCTTCCGTACCTCTGCCTGGAATTCCTGGGCAATGTCGTTGATGCGCTCTAAGTGAATGCCCATGGCAACCAAGGTTGCCTGGCAGGAACGGGGGATGGCGTTGTCCTTGGTGCCGCCGGCCAGGGAAGTCAGCCGCAGAGGCATGAGCTTCTGAATTCTCGCCATAAACTCGCCCATGAGCTTATTGGCGTTGGCGCGGTTCTTGTGGATTTCCGCGCCGGAGTGGCCGCCCTGCAGGCCGGAGACGGACAGGCGAATGCAGGGACCATAGACGGCCCGGCGTTCCACCGGCAGAGAGATTGTGGCAGTGGCGCCGCCGGCGCAGGCCACGGTGAAGACGCCTTCGTCCTCGGAATCCAGGTTAATCAGGGTGCGGCCCTTCAGCATGGACACATCGATGGCATCAGCGCCCAGCATACCGATTTCCTCGTCAACGGTGATGATAATCTCCAGCGGAGGATGGGCAATGGACTTGTCGGACAGAAGCGCCATGGCGTAGGCCAGGGCAATGCCGTCATCGCCGCCCAGGGTAGTACCCTTGGCGAAGATATAGCGGCCATCATGGGTCAGGTCCAGACCGTCAACGGCCATGTCCAAGGTCACATCGGCGTCCTTTTCACAGACCATGTCCATGTGGCCCTGAAGCACCACAGGCTCATGGTTTTCCATGCCGCAGGTGCCCTCCCCGAAGAGAATGACGTTGCCCATTTCGTCCTGAATATAGGTTAGGCCCTGTTCCTTGGCAAAATTCACCAGAAAGTCGGAAATCTTCTTGGTGTTGCGAGACCCGTGGGGAATGGCGCAGATCTCTTCAAAAAAACCAAACACAGAGGCGGGTTCCAGCCCCGCAAGCTTTTTCGCTTCCATTTTTATCGCTCCTTACTGCAGTTCACGGTGAGTTTGTTGTAAAAATAACTCCGAAACAGCAAATTAGTCAAAAACATTTTGTTTTCCATCATCAGTATACCACATCTGCTGGAAAAAATCTACCCAAAGAAGCAACGGAATAGAACTAGCTTTCTGTCAGTATGCTATAAATTTATATTAATTTTTTGTGCATATTGTACATGATTTGTTCATAGTTTTTCGGGCAAAAAAGAACGGCGGGGTTTCCCACGCCGTTCTTTCTGTTCATTAAAAGAAGCTCAGGACCAGGGTCAGAATTGCCCAGGCGATGGCAACCCACTTGGTAGCGGAAGCCAGGGCCTTGTCCATACCGCCCTTGCCGTTCTTAGCCATGTAGCTCTCGGAAGCGCCAGTCAGTGCACCGGACAGGCCGGACTCCTTGCCGGACTGAAGCAGAACCACCACAATCAGTGCCAGGCTACAAATGGTCTCCAGGACCACAAGAATCGTTTCTAAAACACCCATTTTACTAACCTCCCTCCGCTTTTCTTCGCGGATGCGAATGGATAATGGCATATTGCCTTACAGTAACTTTAGTATGATATCACAGTTTTCCTGGAATTGCAAGAGGAAATCCGGAAATTTATCAAATTGCTTACTTCTGAACCCAGGTATTGGTAGCCAGGCAGTTGAGGTATGCCTCAATGAAGGGGTCCAGGGCGCCGTCCATAACGGCGTTTACATTGGAAGTCTCGCAGCCTGTACGGGTATCCTTTACCAGGGTGTAGGGCATGAAGACATAGTTGCGAATCTGGCTGCCCCACTCGATTTTCTGCTGGACGCCCTTGATATCGGAGATCTTGTCCAGGTGCTCCCGCTCTTTGATTTCCACCAGCTTGGAGCGGAGCATTTTTAGACAGGTCTCCTTATTCTGGAACTGGCTCCGTTCGGTCTGGCAGGAAACCACGATGCCGGTGGCCTTGTGAATCAGACGCACAGCAGAAGATGTCTTGTTGATATGCTGGCCGCCTGCGCCGGAGGAGCGGAAGACCTGCATTTCGTAGTCTTCGGGACGGATTTCCACGTCCTGACTGTCGTCCTCAATTTCGGGAATGACTTCGATGGCAGAGAAGGAGGTCTGACGGCGGGCGTTGGCATCAAAGGGGGACACCCGGACCAGACGGTGAACGCCGTTCTCCCCTTTCAGAAAGCCGTAGGCATTTTCACCTTCAATGAGGATATCGGCAGACTTGAGGCCGGCCTCGTCGCCTTCCTGGTAGTCCATGATCTTATAGGTGAAGCCATGGCGCTCGGCCCAGCGGGTGTACATCCGGTAGAGCATCTGGGCCCAGTCCTGAGCCTCGGTGCCGCCGGCGCCTGCGTGGAAGCTCATAAGGGCGTTATTCTTATCATAGTGGCCCGTGAGCAGCGTTTCCAGGCGGCAGGTTTCCATGTTTTCTGCCAGAGCCTCAAACCCTTCCTTCAGCTCATCCAGCATGGAGTCGTCGTCCTCCTCCGCGGCCATTTCGCAGATGGTCATCAGGTCGTCCCAGGAGGCGAGCATTTTCTCATAGCGCTCGATTTTATTTTGGGTCTGCTTGGTCTTCACCACAACCTTCTGGCTCTTTTCCGGGTCATCCCAAAAGCCGGGAGCCTCCTGCATGGCGTGAAGCCGCTCCAATTCATTTTTCATACCCTGAAGATTCAGGGAATCCGCCAGGCCTTCCAAAGCGGGGCGGCAGTCGTTCAGCTTCTGCTTATAGGCGTCAAATTCAATATTCATACCAGTACGCTCATTTCTTCAAGAATGGTGGAAGCGGGGCTGCTTCCGTCGCAGTGCCATTTATTATACGGGAAAAATCCAAGTATTTCAATAGCAAAATGGGATTTTTTCTATTGAACTATGAAAATACGTCATTTTGGCAAAAAACGGGCTCCAGAAAAACTCTGGAGCCTGTCTTTTTATCCGTTCTTGTTGACTTTCTTGGCAGCTTTGGCTTTTGCCTTGGCTTCCTTGGCCTTTTTGGCTTCGGCCTGGGCTGCTTCGGCGGCGGTCTCGTTGGTGGAGATGGCCCACTTTTCCAGTTCAATGCGGACCTGGTCAGCGCCGGTCTCCATAACGATGCGGTTCTCCTTCACGTTCACAACGGTGCCGGTGATGCCGCCGATGGTGACGATCTTGTCGCCGGTCTTCACAGCAGAGCGCATCTGCTCGGCTTCCTTCTTGCGCTTATTCTCGGGACGAATGAGCATGAAGTAGAAGACGGCGATCATCAGGACCATCATGACCACGGTGCTGCCAAGGCCTGCGGCGGGGGCGGCGGAAAGAAAATTCATAAGTAAAAATCTCCTTCGTGTATAATATCGGGATTATTATAACATCAAATGGAAAAATTGCAAGGGGTAACTCAAATTCTTCGAGCCAGTTTCTCAGAATACGCCGCCCGGAACTGTGCAAAGGTTCCTTCATCCAGCGCTTCCCGGATTTTTTCCATAAGCTTATTATAAAAATACAGGTTATGCATGACACAAAGGCGCATGGCAAGCATTTCCTCCGCTATGAACAGGTGACGGATGTAGGCCCGGGAATAGCGGCGGCACACCGGGCAGTCACATTGGGGGTCAATGGGACTCTCGTCCAGCTGGTACTTGGCGTTTTTCAGATTGATGGCCCCATCCCAGGTAAACAGTCTGGCATGGCGGGCATTGCGGGCGGGCATGACACAGTCGAAGAAATCCACGCCTCTTGCCACAGCTTCGATGATGTTGGTAGGTGTTCCCACGCCCATGAGGTAGCGGGTCTTATTTTTGGGCATGTGCTCTTCTACGGCTTCGATAATGTCATACATCTCCTCCGCCGTCTCTCCCACAGCGAGGCCTCCGATGGCGTAGCCGGGCAGGTCCAAATCTGCAATGCGCTTCATGTGGTCCACCCGGATGTCCCGGTAGGTGCCGCCCTGGTTAATGCCCCAGAGCATTTGCTGGGGGTTCACCGTATCCGGCAGGGCGTTGAGGCGGGCGTTTTCCACTTTGCACCGGACCAGCCAGCGGTAAGTCCGATCGACGCTTTTCTGGACATAGTCCCGGGGGGCCGGATTTTCGATGCACTCGTCAAAGGCCATACAGATGTCACTTCCCAGATTGCTCTGAATCTGCATACTCTCTTCCGGGCCCATGAAAATCTTATGGCCGTCGATGTGGGAGGCAAAGGTGACGCCCTCCTCCTTGATTTTCCGCAGAGAGGCCAGGCTGAACACCTGAAAGCCGCCGGAATCCGTGAGGATGGGTCCGTCCCAAGTCATAAACTTGTGCAGTCCCCCCATTTGCCGCACCACTTTGTCCGTGGGCCGCAGATGCAGGTGGTAGGTGTTGCTGAGCTCCACCTGACAGCCGATGTTTTTTAAATCTTCGGCGCTGAGGGCGCCTTTGATGGCACCCTGGGTACCAACGTTCATAAAGACCGGAGTCTGGACCACGCCGTGGGCGCAGGTAAATTCCCCTCGCCGGGCCTTTCCTTCTACTTTTTTCAGTTCAAACATTGGGTTCTCCTTCATGGTTGTAGTCGTAGGGGAAGGATTTTCCCTCCCCTGCCCTTCAGCGGCTGCGGTAGAGAATATAAGTAGGAATCCGTTCCGTGACGCCGGTTTCCATTTTGCAGGAGGATTCAAAGAGGTAAGCAAACCCGCATTTTTCCACCACTCTGGCAGACCGGGCATTGCGGAGGAAGTAGCCGCAGGTCACGAAATCGAATCCCAGGGTCTCAAAACAATAGGCGGTAACAGCCTTCACTGCCTCGGGCATGAGGCCGCAGCCCCAATAGGGTTTCATTAAATCATAGCCGAATTCCCGGCCGTGGAGGGTGTGGTCAATGGGATAGTCCTCCCAAAACCGTGCCTGCAAAGAGAACGTGCCTACCATGGCGCCATTTTCTTTCAGCGTAACTGCGAAGGTTTCCTTCCGGGAGATATCTTTTTGCAGGCGCTTTCTGGTTTCTTCCAGGCTGGGAGAGCAGAGCCATCCACTCATGTCTGCGATCTCCGGGGTCGTGACGATCTTGTGATATTCTTGGAGATCGTCCTCCTGCAATGGCCTGAGAACCAGGCGCTCCGTCTCAATTCTATGGGCCGTAACATCGAAGGGGGCTGTAATATGCTTGCAGACATTTTCCAGAATATACAGCTTGGTGGGCTCCTGGGTGCCAAAGCGGGTTTGGTGGATGATGTCCTTTATGTACTGAAAGCCGCACTTTTCCACCACCCGGCGGGATTGGTCATTCCAGAGAAAGTGCCCGCAGGTGAGGTAGTCGTAGTCCAGGCGGCGGAAACAGTAATTGATAACCGCCTTGACTGCCTCGGGCATGAGACCACGGCCCCAGTAGTCCTTACTCAGAACGTAGCCAATCTCCCGACCCCGGTAATTTTCCGGGACATCCAGGGTTTCCTCTCTCTCTTCCAGACCGATGGAGCCGATGACCTTGCCGGTTTCCTTCAGCTCCAGGGCCAGGGTTTTCTTTTCCCCAATGAACATCTCCAAAATGGTCCGGGATTCCTCCATGGACTTGTGGGGCGTCCAGCCGCACATCTGGCCCACGCCGTCCACCTTGGCGTATTCGTTAAAGTCCGCCAAATCGCTCTCCTGCCAGGGCCGAAGAATCAGGCGATCGGTTTCTATGCGGATGTTCGTTACATCAACGGGTGCGATCATAATGCTTCCTCTCAATCTCTTTCTGGAATTCTTTTGTTAAGGAACCAAGAAAACATGGGAAAAACCCGGAAATACAGCAGAGCTCTCGGCTCCGTTTCGGGGAGGGCCAAGGCCCTCCCCGACGGATGATACAGACGACATAACCCTCACAGGGTGCTGGGCTTTGCCTTTGGTTTCTTCTTGGGTATCCGGCCCTGGGCCGCCAGGGAGTCCACCGCATCCCGGATGGTCTCCCGGAAATCCCGGGTGGTATAGCCCAAAACCTTTTTCGCCTTGTCATTGGTGAAGAAGCCGTTGGAGCAGAGCACATTCATGGAATAGCGGGTGAACAGCGGGGGCTGTTTCAGAATATCGTAGTAAATTTCCGCCAGCGGCGCAACGGCCTTTGCCATCCACATGGGGAGCACCAGTTTGATGCGCTTTTTCCCCAAAAACTCCGCTGCCACATCCAGCATCTCCCGGACGCTGACAAAACGGTTGGACAGGATATAGCTCTCCCCTGCCGCGCCTCGCTCGCAGGCAGCAATGACGCCCTGGGCCACATCCCGAACGTCCACAAAGTCATATCCGCCCTTGACGCAGGCCTTCAGCCGGCCCAGAGCATAGTCCAAGAGCATCATGGTCAGGTGGCTGCGGCCGTAGTCGTTGGGGCCGATAATGCCGGAAGGCTGCAAAATGCAGGCGTTGAGGCCCTGGTTTCGGACCATATCCAGAATATACTGGGCGGACTTGGCTTTCACCTTTGCATAGGCGCCCTCCACCTTCTCCGGGTCAAAAGAAGAGACTTCTCTCATGACCTGGTCCCCCGGCTTTTCCGGCAGGGCATGGACGCTGCAAACGTACAGGAGCTTTCCTCCCGCCGCCAACGTCAGCTCCGCCATGTTTTTTGTGCCGTCAAAATTCACGTGCTCCACCTGAGGGTTGGGGCGGGATTTAATGTACACCAGTCCGGCACAGTGAATCACATATAGTTTGGTATCCTTGTCCACCCGGAACAGAGGCTCCAGGGATGCCTTGTCCGTCACGTCCCCCCGGTAGATGGTGCAATTCAGGCCCTCCAAAGGTTTTACGCTGTCTTTCGGCAGCACCAGAGCCCGGATTTCTCCTTTTCCGGAGAGCTTTCTTACAATGTTATTGCCAAGAAATCCATTGGCGCCTGTCACAATATACACAGTTTTCACGACCATGACCTCCTCTTGGGCATAGCCCGATTTTTCATGGTCATTATACCACAGAATAGACAAAAGATATAGAGCAGTATAAGAATTTTTTGTAAATAATCCTAAAACGCGCTATTTCAAATCTCCTATGAACATGGCGTCTCCGAATGAGAAGAAGCGGTATCTCTGCTCCACGGCCTCTTTGTAGGCGTTCAGCACATGTTCTCTTCCGGCGAAGGCAGAGACCAGCATCACCAGGGTGCTTTCGGGCAGGTGGAAATTGGTGATGAGGCCGTCCATGGCTTTGAAGCGATAGCCGGGATAGATGAAAATTTCCGTCCATTTGGAGGATGCGGTAAAGGAGCCGTCCTCATGGGCCAGGGATTCCAATGTCCGGCAGGAGGTGGTGCCGACGCAGATAATCCTTCCGCCGCTGCGCCGGGTTTCGTTTAGGATATCTGCGGTTTCCTCCGACATCATGCACAGCTCTGCGTGCATATGGTGGTCCGTGACTTCCTCGGCCTTTACGGGCCGGAAGGTTCCCAGGCCCACATGGAGGGTCACAAAGGCGGTCTTCACGCCTTTTTTGCGGATTTTATCGAGGAGTTCGTTGGTAAAATGCAGGCCCGCCGTGGGGGCTGCAGCGGAGCCAACCTCTCTTGAATAGACGGTCTGATACCGCTCCTGGTCCTGAAGCTCCGCCTTGATGTAGGGCGGCAGGGGCATTTTTCCCAGGCGTTCCAGGACTTCCAGGAAAATGCCCTCGTAATGGAATTCCACCACCCGGTTGCCGTCCTCCCGGACCTCCCGCACCGTGGCGGTGAGTTCACCGTCTCCAAAAGAAACCTCGGTTCCAACCTGCATTTTCCGGCCGGGCTTGCACAGGCACTCCCAGCGCTTCTCTCCCAAATCCCGCAGAAGAAGCACTTCCACGGCGCCGCCGGTAGGACGGTGACCCAGAAGCCGCGCGGGAAGCACCCGGGAGTCGTTCATCACCAGGCAGTCCCCGGGATTTAAATAGTCGATGATGTCGTAAAAATGCTTATGCTGCACTTCCCCGGTCATGCGGTCCAGGACCATGAGACGGGAGGAATCCCGTTTAAGAAGGGGGGTCTGGGCGATGAGCTCTTCGGGAAGGTCATAGTAAAAATCACTGGTTTTCAAAGTCTTTCCTCTTTTCTGCGGTCATAATGGGCCATTTTGCATATTATAGCTTAAAGTTTCCTTTTTTGCAACAGACAAAATAGGGCCCAGGCGCATAGACTGGCGTGGAGGTAAGGCCTATGAATCAACCACTTTTTACCGGAGTTTCCACGGCCCTTGTGACCCCATTTCTCGGGGGCAAGGTCAACTATCCCATGCTGGAACGGCTTTTAGCACGGCAAATGGAGGCGGGCATCACGTCCGTGGTCCTCTGCGGCACCACAGGAGAAGCCCCGACCCTGACGGACAGTGAAAAGCTGGAGATGGTCTGCCGGGCCAAGCGATATGTTGGAAATCAATGCCAGATTATCGCAGGCACCGGGAGTAATTGTACGGAACACACCGTTGCTCTCAGCCGGGCGGCGGAAGGGGCAGGCGCCGATGCTTTGCTGGTCGTCAGCCCCTACTATAACAAGGCCACGAAAGCAGGTCTGCTGGCCCACTATGGCGCAGTTTGCAGCGCAGTACATATCCCGGTGATCTGCTACAACGTTCCGTCCCGCACGGGGCTGGATATGACCCCGGCGGTGTATCGCGGACTTTCCGCCATGCCCAATATGGCAGGGGTGAAGGAGGCGTCCACAGACGCCGGGAAGGTCACAGAGATTCGGGCAGCGTGCCCGGAGCAATTCACGGTTTGGAGCGGCAATGATACCCTGGCGGCGGCAGCCATGGCTTTGGGAGCCAAAGGGGTCATTTCCGTGGCATCCAATGTTCTCCCATCGGAAATGCTGGCCCTGGCCAGCGCAGCATTGGACGGGGACTTCGACACGGCGGCAGATTTGCAGGTACGGCTTCTGCCCCTTCTGGACGTCCTTTTCTCGGAAGTCAACCCCATTCCCGTAAAGGAAGCCATGAAATGCCTGGGTTTTGACTGCGGGGTCTGCCGTCTGCCCCTGACGCCGCTGTCCCAAAGGAACGCAGAGCGGTTAAAGAAAGTCTTGTCGGAGGTCTGATTCTGTGCTATACTGAGGAAAACAGAAAAAGGAAGGGATACCCATGAATTACGTTCTCATCGGCGCAGGCTCCCGAGGTACCATTTATGCCAACTGGGCCCACAGCCATGGCCATAAAATCGTAGCGGTGGCAGAGATTCGGCCCGACCGTCTGGCAGAGGCCGGAACCCGGCTGGATGTGCCGGAAACCATGCTGTTTACCGATGCCAAACAGCTTTTCTCTCTGGGAAAAATTGCCGACGCCGCCATTATTGCCACCATGGACCGGGACCACTACGGTCACGTCATGGCCGCGCTGGACTGCGGCTATGACATCTTGTTGGAAAAGCCCATTTCCCCGGATCCCCGGGAGTGCATTGCCATCGAAGAAACCGCCAACCGACTGGGCCGGAAGGTCACGGTATGCCACGTTCTCCGCTACACCAATTTCTTCACGGAGATCAAGAACATTCTCGATTCCGGAGAGCTTGGCAAAATCGTAGCCATTCAGCACGCAGAGAACATTGGCAATTTCCACATGGCCCACTCCTTCGTCCGGGGCAACTGGCGCAACGACAAGCTTTCCAGCCCCATTATCATGCAGAAGAGCTGCCACGATCTGGACATTCTGCTGTGGCTGACCGGGGCGCACTGCAAGAAGGTGTCGGCTTTCGGGTCCCTCAGCTACTTTAAGGAGGAAAACGCCCCTGCAGGGTCTACGGACCGATGCCTCACCTGTCCGGTGGCGGAAAGCTGCCGATTCGACGCTCAGAAAGCCTATCTTCCGGGCCTTGGAGGCTGGCCCACGGACGTGGTGTGCTTGGAACAGACGGAGGAGGCCCTTGTGGAGGCTCTGAAAGAGGGCCCCTACGGCCGGTGCGTCTACCGCTGTGACAACAATGTCTGCGACCATATGAGCATCGTTCTGGAATTCGACAACGACGTCACAGCCACTTTCTCCCTCACCGCCCAGACCAGCGCCTGCCACAGAACTCTGCACATCATGTGTGAGGACGGCGAAATTGTCGCTGACGACGGTCAGAAGCAAATCATCGTCACCCATCATGTGTCCAGCCAGTCCGAGACCTTCCAGCAGCGGGTCATCAACGTCCGAACCAACGGAAGCGGCCACGGCGGCGGCGACGCAGGCATCATGGAGGACTTTACCAAAAGCCTTGGCGGCCACGCAGAATCCCGCAGTTCCATCTCCCGCAGCGTAGAGAGCCATCTCATGGCCTGCGCCATCGAGGAATCCCGTCTCACGGGAACCGTGGTGGAGCTGGATAAATTCCGGAAGTCTTTGGCATAAGGATATTTCGTCAGCAGGAACGGCGCAAGGGCGCTTCCCTGGATCAAAAATAGCCCCCGACGACAGTCGGGGGCTTATCTTTACACTGTCCGGTACATTTTGATATCCCGGACGGCGTATCCGCATTTTTCGTAAAGCCGGAGGGCGGCTTCATTTTTGGCGTTGACGTTCAGCTCCAGGTGGTGACATCCCTGGGCCTTTGCCAGAACGTGGATGAATTCCATCATCTCCGTGCCCATGCCCTGGCGGCGGCAGGCTTCATCCACACACAGCTCGTCCAGAAGCATGACCTTGTTCCCGGACAGGGTCTGACGAACCCGCAGAAGGGTGTAGCCCACAGGAATGCCCTCCACTTTGGCAAGATACATCTCCTTGTCCCGAAGGGCCTGGTCATAGCGTTCCTGGGGATATAGCTCCCCTTCCGGCATTTCATAGACATCCGGCTGCAGAAAAACGTGGAGTGCATGAACCTGCCGGGCCAGGCGGTTGACGACGTCCCGGTCCCCGGGAGTAGCCAGCTCCAAAATCATGCCAGTACCGCCTTGTGGAATACCTTTTTGCCCTTGCGGAGCTTCACGCCTTCCTTCAGCTTGGCTTCGGTGACCATGAACTGGGCAGAGGGCACCTTCTCGTCATTCAGAAGGACGCCGCCTTGCTCGATGAGCTGTCTCGCCTGCTTATTGGAGGGAGCCAGACCACAGAGGACCATCAGGTTCAGAATGCCGATTTTGCCATCTGTCAGCTTATCCCCAGGGATTTCCGTGGTGGGCATATTGCTGTCGTCGCCTGCGCCGGAGAACAGAGCCTTTGCCGCGGCCTGAGCCTTATTGGCCTCTTCCTCGCCGTGGACCAGCTTGGTCAGTTCGTAGGCAAGGATTTCCTTGGCCTCGTTGAGCTTTGCATCCTTCCAATCCGCCATGGCGTCGATTTGCTCCAGGGGCAGGAAGGTGAGCATCCGGATGCACTTCATGACATCGGCATCCTCAACGTTGCGCCAGTACTGATAGAACTCGAAGGGGGAGGTTTTATTGGGGTCCAGCCATACGGCGCCCTTGGCGGTCTTGCCCATTTTCTTGCCCTCAGAGTTGAGCAGCAGGGTAATTGTCATGGCGTGGGCATCCTTGCCCAGCTTCCGGCGAATCAGCTCCGTGCCGCCAAGCATATTGCTCCACTGGTCATTGCCGCCGAACTGCATATTGCAGCCGTAGTGCTGGTAGAGGTAGTAGAAGTCGTAGGACTGCATGGGCATGTAGTTGAATTCCAGGAAAGACAGGCCCTTCTCCATGCGCTGCTTGAAGCACTCGGCCCGAAGCATATTATTGACGGAGAAGCAGCCGCCAATGTCCCGGATGAAGTCGATGTAGTTGAGATTCAGCAGCCAGTCGGCGTTGTTCACCATCCGGGCCTTGCCTTCTCCGAACTCGATGAACCGCTCCATCTGTTTTTTGAAGCAGTCACAGTTGTGCTGAATGGTCTCCTGGGTCATCATGCTCCGCATATCGGTGCGGCCGGAGGGGTCGCCGATCATGGCGGTGCCGCCGCCGATCAGGGCGATGGGCTTGTTGCCCGCCATTTGCAGACGCTTCATCAGGCACAGCGCCATAAAGTGGCCCACGTGGAGAGAATCGGCAGTGGGGTCAAAGCCAATATAGAAGGTGGCCTTGCCGTTGTCGATCATCTCCCGAATTTCCTGCTCGTCGGTGACCTGGGCAATCAGGCCCCGAGCTACCAGTTCGTCATATACTTTCATGGTTTATTCTTCCTTTCCATTGGTAACTGCGCCGCAGCAGATTAAACTTGTCAATGCTGCACGCAGAATATTTACGTTTGTCTCTTCCAGAATGGTGTCTTTGGGGGTGTGGATGCGGCTGAGATACAGCCCCAGCTTTCCTTTATGCAACGCGCAGATTCCGACACCATAGGGGAAATTCATCTGATCCGAGGGATAGAAAGCAAATCCTTTCTCCCGCAAAAGAAGAGATTTTCTTCCAAAATGCCCGCAGACCGGATACAGGGATGCAAGCTTATCCCGGTCCTTCCGAAGCTTCTTTGTGGGAAACAGCATCAAGTGGTCCCCGTCACCCACGCAGTCCAGATTCAGCACCAGCTGCCGCTCCAGCTGGGCTTTGTGGGCCTTGCGGTAGGATGCCGAACCCAGCAGCCCGGCTTCTTCCAGGTCAAACAGTACAAAGCATACTTTTTTGCGGTGGATTTCCGGCAAAGTTCTGGCAATTTCCAAAACCGTTACCACTCCGGAGGTGTTGTCATTGGCGTTATGCCTGTTGGCAGGGCCGACAATCATACAAATAAGGATTGCCCAAATCGCCCCATATGTGAAAAGTCCTGCAATAAGCCCATTTCCAGCCAAAAGCCCAATTCCAACCCCGATCAAAATCGCCAGCAGAAAGCAAACCGCGACAATCAGCATTTGATACAGGAAATACAGGAAAAAATTGCAGGGCGTAATCAAATTCGGTATGGGCAGAATGGCGCAGGTATCGTAGTGCGCCGTGACCAAAAAGTCTGCCGTCTCCGGATTGCCGATTACCACATTGCGGCTTCCGAAGCTTCCCTTTTCTTCCCGGCAAGCATAGCCCAAACCTTCGGCGTACGCTTGTACCGCAGCACGAAAGGCTTTCTTTTGTTTCCCGGTTTTCCGCACAGGAAACAGAGTCAGTATATCCATAGGAACCGTCAGCATTCTCTATCTCCTTTCTTCCAAACAACGTCAAAAACGCCCTCTATCCATAAGGATAGAGGGCGTAAAATACGCGGTACCACCTCTAATTCGGAAGTTTTTCACAAAACTCCCCTCACGGCGTCCAATAACGCCTCCCGCAGTTTCGGGCGGACCCGTCCTCCCCTACTGATGCTTTCAGGCAGGCCACTCCAGGAGGTATTTCGGCGGTTTTCCCCACTGCCTTGCACCGTTCCGGCAGCTCTCTGAGAGGAAAGGGGCGCTTACTTCTTCCCTTCGCTGTGTTACGCATATGGTAGCAGAACGGCAAGGCTTTGTCAAGGGGCAGTCTTCAAAAATCCCGAAGTGGAAACAGACCTCTGCCCTCCGGCGCCTACATTCGCAGCATTTCCTCCGCACTTTTCAGTGTGGTTTCCGTAATGCTGGCGCCGCCCATAATACGGGCCAGCTCCCGCTTTCTTCCTTCAAAGTCCAGAGGCGTCACGGTGGTGTAGGTCCTGCCCTGACGTTCGGACTTGGCAATGAGCAGATGGGTGGTTGCCAATGCCGCCAGCTGGGGCAGGTGGGTCACGCAGAGGACCTGTTTATGGGCAGCTACACTGCGAAGTTTCTCCGCTACCTTCTGGGCAGCTCTTCCCGAGACGCCAGTGTCTACCTCATCAAAAATAAGGGTGGCCACCTGGTCTTTTTCCGCCAGGACGTTTTTCATAGCCAGCATAATGCGGGCCAGCTCGCCGCCAGAGGCTACCTTACTCAAAGGCTTCAGGGCCTCGCCGGCGTTGGCGGTCATGTAAAAGGCCACGGCATCGGCGCCGCTGGCTGTCAGCTCCAGCTCCCGGAACTGGCAGGAAAACTGCACTTTGGGCATATCCAGCTGGCTGAGTTCCGTGAGAATACGCTTTGAAAGTGCGTCTGCCGCCTGCTTCCGGTTCTCACGAAGCGCCAACGCTGCATCCCAGGCAGCTTTTTCCGCCTTTTGCAGCTTTCCTTTCAGCCGCTCCAGGTGGTCATCGGCAAATTCTATCTCATCCAGCTCTTTTTTTGCCTTATCGAGATAGTCAAGGATATCCTGGCAGGTGACGCCGTATTTTCTCCGGAGCTTGTGGATGGTATCCAGACGCTCTTCGATCTGTTCCAGCTCGTCGGCTGAGTAGTTCAGGCTGTCCCTGGTGTCCCGGACCTCTTCTGCCACATCCTGAACCTGGTACATAAGGTCAGCCACCCGGTCGTGGAGCCCAGAGAAGCTGTCGCTGAACCGCAGAAGACGTCCCAGGGCGTACTCCGCCTGGGCCATAAGGCCTGAGGCGCCGTCGGTATCGTCCCCGCCATAGAGGCACTCCGCCGCCTCGTTGAGACCGCTGCTGAGCTTTTCTGCGTTTTGCAGGAGCTTCCGCCGCTCTTCCAAAGCCTCGTCCTCCCCGGGTTCCAGCTCCGCTTTTTCAATTTCGGCGATTTGGTATTTGAGGGTCTCCATGCGCCGGAGCTTCTCACTTTCATCCATGGTGAGGCTGTCGATCTCCTTGCGAAGCCGGGCCACTGCGGCATACTTTTCGCCATAGTCTTCCCGCAGCGATTCGTTGTCGGCAAAGGCATCCAGAAAGGCAAGGTGATTTTCCTCGTCAAAGAGGGAGGCGGAATCATGCTGGCCGTGGATATTGATGAGCTGAATGCCCAGCTTTCGCAGAATGGACACGGAGACCAGGGTACCGTTGACCCGGCAAATGTTCTTGCCGTCCAGATAGACCTCCCGGGAAATCACCGTCTCCGGGTCATAGGGCACGCCATTGTCCGCAAACCAACTGCACTCCGGCACTCCCGTAAAAACCGCCCGGACGGAGGCTTTGCCTTCCCCGGTGCGGATCATGTCCCGATAGGCCCGCTCGCCCAAAATGGCGGAGATGGCATCAATGACAATGGATTTTCCCGCGCCGGTTTCACCTGTCAGAACGTTAAAGCCGGGATTAAAAGCAATGTCCGCACGTTCAATAACGGCGATGTTCTCAATATGCAGAAGGCTCAGCAAAGGTATTCCCCCTTAGTAAGCGATGTGTTCAAAACGCTGCCTCTGCACGGTGCAGAGGACTTTATTTCCGTTTTTTTACTCTGTAAGTTCCCGGTATTCCGCATAGAGGGAGGGATAACTCCCTCCCTCTGCAGCAGCGGAAAACAAACTTAATTTAAAAGGCTTTTGATTTCCCCGCAGAAGGCGGCAGCGGTGTTGCTGTCCCGCATAACCAGAAAAACGGTGTCGTCTCCAGCCAGGGTGCCCAGAATCACGCTGATTTTCATGGCATCCAGTGCAGAAGCGGCAGCCCCTGCAAGCCCCGGCAGCGTGTGTATCACGATGATGTTCTGGGCATAGTCAAAATCGGTGACGGATTCCCGGAAAAAGGTGTTGAGCTTTCCAAGAAAGCCGTTGGGGACTTCTCTCGACACGGTGGTGTAGCGGTAAGAGCCCACGCTTGTCATCTCTTTGACAATCCGAAGTTCTTTGATGTCCCGGGAGATGGTTGCCTGGGTGCTTTGAAAGCCCGCTTTCTGGAGGGCCTGGAGAAGCTGTTCTTGGGTCTCTACGTTGGTGGTGGAGATGATCTCCATAATCTTGGCCTGTCTCTTGGATTTCAAAGTCGTCAACCTCTCTTGAATTTTGCGTTAATCACGTCGTAGAAACTCCGGTCCTTCAGCCGCACCAGACGGCTTTCCAAATGAGAACGCTTGATAATGGCAGTATCGCCCATATTCAGGCGGAAGGATTTTCCGCCGTCCACGCTTAAATAAGCACAGCGCCGGGCATTGGGAGATAAAGACACGGTAATGACCCGCTTGTCGGAAGCCACGATACTGCGGCTGGCAACATCATGGGCGCAGATGGGCGTAATGAGAATATTTCTGGCATCGGGCTCCACAATGGGGCCTCCGGCGGAAAGACTGTAGGCCGTGGACCCCGTAGGTGTCGCCACAATGACCCCGTCGCCGCCGCATTCTATGGCGGAAACCCCGTCGCATTTGACGTTCAGGTGAACAATGCGGGCCGCGTTGCCCTTGGTCACTGCCACGTCGTTCAGGCAGATGTCATGGAAGAGTATGTCCCGGTCCCGCTGAATGGTCACGTCCAGCATCATACGGCTGTCCAGGGTATAGTTTCCCGCGGCAATGGTAGCAAGCCCGCCAAGCTCCGTGCTCTCCAGCTCCGCCATAAAGCCCATGGTGCCGATATTCACCCCAAGAATGGGGATATTTTTCCTGGTTGCGGCCTTTGCCATATGCAAAATGGTGCCGTCGCCGCCGAAGCAAATAACCATTTCGGCATTGGGCAGTTCCCGGTCCAGGCGGGAAAACCGCAGATCTCTCGGAAGTTCAAAGGACCTGTCAATTTCAAAGGGCAGGCACAGTCTGGTCTGGACCCCGGCCTCCCGCAGAATCTGCATGGCGGCCCGGACGGTGGAAAAGTTCCGGTCCCGATAGGGATTGGGAGCGAGAATCACATTCTTCATTGACTCTCCCCCTTGTCCAGCGTATTATGGGCATCCTCCACGACCTTTGCGGTGTCGGGCACAATGCCCTCTCCGGCTTCCAGGGTCAGATGGCCCAAAAATTCAATGTTTCCTTCCGGTCCCTTCACCGGGGAAAAGGTCAGGCCGAGAATCTGAAACGACAGTTCCTTTGCAAGGGAGACGAAGTTGTCCAGGACCTCTTTATGGGTAGCCTTGTCCCGGACCACACCCTTTTTCCCCACCTTCTCCTTCCCCGCTTCAAATTGGGGCTTAATAAGGCAGAGCACCTGACCTGTGGGTTTTAAGAGGTTTTTAATAGCGGGGAGCACAATTTTAAGGGATATGAAGCTCACGTCAATGACAGAAAGATCCAAAGGTTCTCCCAAGTCCTCCGGGGTGACATAGCGGATATTGGTCCGCTCCATGACCACCACTCTGGGGTCCGAGCGGATCTTCCAGTCCAGCTGGCCGTAGCCCACGTCGATGGCGAAGACCTTGCTGGCTCCCTGCTGCAGGAGGCAGTCCGTAAAGCCTCCTGTGGAGGCGCCGGAATCGGAGCAAACGTAACCCGTGGGGTCCACGCCAAAGTCCCGGAGGGCTTTTTCCAGCTTCAGGCCGCCCCGGCTGACGTAGGGACAGGCAGCACCTCGGACTTCCAGCTGTACAGTCTCTTCGTAGGAAACTCCGGGCTTGTCCGCTTTCTGTCCGTCCACATACACCAAACCGCTCATGATAATGGCCTGGGCCTTGGAGCGGCTGTCGGCGTAACCCTGCTCGGTCAGCAGAACATCCAGTCTCTTTTTGACTTTCATTGCAGGGCCTCCCTTGTAAATGCGGCGATGGAGGCTCCGTCCAAGCCGCAGTGTTCATATAGTTTCTGGTTGGAGCCATGGGGCACGAAGGCCCAGCCCAAGTCAATGCCGTCTACCCGGCATTCAGGCACGATTTTTTGAAGCTCCCAGGCAAGGGCCTCCCGAATGCCGGAGCGGTTACAGACCTCTTCGCAGAGAATGAGGTGTTTCCCCTCCGAGAGAGCGTCCGCAATTTCCCGGGTTGGCAGGTTTGAAAGGGTCATAATGCGAAGAACCGTAGCTTCTATGCCCTCTTTTTCCAGAATTTCCGCCGCTTCCAGCACATTGTCCAAAAGCTTTCCATAGGTCAGCAGGGTCACGTCTTTTCCCTGGCGGTGGCATTTGACCAGTTTTCCATTGAAGCCCTGCCAGTCGGAGCCTTGATAGCGCCCTTCGCCGCCTCTGGGGTAGCGGATTGCCACGGGGCCTCTGTAGTCCTCCACAGCCCAGCGGAGCATATCCCGCTGTTCCTGCCGGCTCACAGGCGCAAGAATGCACATCCCAGGCACCTGCCGCAAAAAGCCCACGTCAAACACGCCATGGTGGGTGGGTCCGTCGTCACCCACAAGCCCCGCCCGGTCAATGGCCAGGACCACATGCAGGTGCAAAATGCCGATATCCTGAATGATCTGGTCATAGCTTCTCTGCAGGAAGGTAGAATACAGGGCCACCACGGGAATCATGCCCTGCTTGGCAAGACCCGCAGCCATAGACACCGCGTGTTCCTCGGCAATGCCCACATCAAAGGTCCGGCTGGGGAATTTTTTCTGGAAATTCAGCAGCCCCGTTCCTCCCGGCATGGCGGCGGTGATGGCGCAGACCCGGCTGTCCTTCTCCGCCAGAGCAATCATCTCTTCGCCGAAGGAATCGGAGAAGGTCGGCTTCTTGGGTCCCAGCTTTTTTCCGGTATGCGGGTCAAAGGGTCCGATACCGTGGAACTTTGCCGGGTCCTCTTCGGCAAAGGGATAGCCGCATCCTTTCTTGGTCACCACATGGACAACCACAGGCTCCCGGAGGTTCTTTGCCCGGGTGAGAATGTCAATGAGTCCAGGCAGGTCATTGCCATCCACGGGGCCCAGATAGGTAAAGCCCATGTTCTCAAACATGGTGGCAGGCAAAAGCATCCGCTTGAGCCAATTCTTAATATGGCTGCTGCAGACATACAGGCGGCTTCCCAGGCGGGTGCGTTTCATAAGCTTCCGATACGCCTGCTTTGCCTCCAAATAGTTCTTGCTGGACCGAATCCGGGACAGATGGCGGGACATACCGCCTACATTTTTGCCGATGGACATCTCGTTGTCGTTGAGGATAATAACCATAGGCTCCCCGCTGACGGCGGCATCGTTAAAGCCCTCGTAGGCCATGCCTCCGGTGCAGGCGCCGTCGCCAATCAGGGCCACCACGTCATAGTTTTGACCCAATAAAGTTCTGGCTCTTGCCATACCCAAGGCGATAGACACGGAGCTGGACGCATGGCCTGCCACAAATGCGTCCGTGTCGCTTTCGATAGGTCTGGGGAAGCCGGAAATGCCGCCGTACTGCCGCAGGCCAGCAAAATCCGCCTGGCGGCCCGTCAGCAGCTTATGAACATAAGACTGATGGCCGACGTCGAAAACCAGGCGGTCTTTTCTCGTATCAAAAACGGTCTCAATGGCCACAGTCAGTTCCACAGTGCCCAGGTTGCCGGCCAAATGGCCGCCGGTCTTGGAAACGCTGGAAATGAGAAATTCCCGAATCTCCTGGCAGAGCTTCATCCGTTCGGCGCTGCTTAAAGCCGAGAGATCGGTGTGGCTTTGAATTCTATCTAAAATGTCCACTTATGACACAACCTAACGTTTTTTATTTCTGAGGGGAATATTACGGAAGGCCCACAGGATTTTTCCCACGGTGTGCACGATTTCCGTAGCAGAATTGACGGCAATGGTCTTGCCGACGGCCTTGCCGCCCACAGTGAAACCTGCGGCGAGGGCCGACATGAGAAGGCCAATCCCCCGGGGCCAGTCCAGCTCCACATGGGCAAGAATCAGGGATGCAATGGTTGCCGAGGCGGAGCCGGACACAACGCCGCAGATATCGCCCACCACGTCGTTGCAAATGGAGCTGACCCGTTCGGCATTTCTGAGGAGCCGAATCGCCTCCTGGGCTCCCGGCACCTTTCGCGCCGCCATGGAATGGAAGGGTTTTTCCTCTGCCGTAGCTACGGCCATGCCGATGATGTCAAAGATGATGCCTACAAAAATAATGACAAAGAGGATGAGAAAGGCCACGCCCAGACTGCTGGAGGCCATAACCTCATCGGAAATGAGAGAAATAAGGCCGGATATAAAAATGGTGATGAGAAAAATGGTCACTGCCCATCGAATATGCTTATTTCGCTCCCGCTTCGCGGAAGCCGGGTCGGTTTTCGCCACGCTGAATCACCTTTCACCGGAGTAAAATTTTTTTAAAACGGTAGCAGGCAGGATAAATCTTACGGCTTAGGTCGGGTTGTTTTTCACCGGGACAGAACCTGCCGTTGCCGCACAGGCCGTTTCCATTTAATCCGTCCGTCCAACTGTTGCCAGGTAATGGATACCCGATTGCCACTTAGACCGTACTGTAATCCCCTGCCTGCCCCTTTCGGACAGCCTAGGTGTTTTCCACGGCAGAATGGTCCATAATCTTAGCCTCTTTTGCAGATATGGTTTCCAGAAGCATTGACGCAGGCGGTTACGGCCGTAAACTGCCCATGCCTGTCATCTTTCCCCGCATATCCACGCAAGGCAGGCTACACTGCACCCAGCACACGATTCTGTGCACCGCATTGCAGGTTCATACCTGAGTCGTACGCGATAGGGCCCCAACTGGGGTTCTTTACCCTCGTCGCACAAGCTTCAAGTCTCCACGGAAGTCGGGTCGTATGCGACATGCCGTTGTCGCGCGCCCGAGATCCTTAACCCCCAGCATCCACCCTAAACTGGGCGTAAAAAGCAGACACCAGGGACTTCATCGATGTGCCCTTCAAAGGATTTTTAGGCCCTTCCTGGAAAATGGTCACTCTGACTAGGATACTGCACCGTCAGCGATTATTTTAGCATACTTTTTGTGAATATACAAGTATCAATTCATACAATGAATATTTTTCATTTTTGGAGGAACAGCTCGTCCACGATGTCCTGGTGGGTCACGGCAATCCGGATGTCCCGGATTTCTTCCTTTGTAAAGAAACGAAGTTCCTTGGATTCACTGCTGATGGTCATCTTCGGCTCTTCTGGGAAGTCGTAGCCGTAGACCACAATGACCATCCGCCAGATGCTCCCGTCCCGGAAGGCGGCAATGCGTCCGGGGTCGTCGTAGACTTTCAGCTTTTCAAATCTGTCCTTAGGAATACGCAGCCCCAGCTCCTCCCAGGTTTCCCGGGCGATGGCATCACGGCCTGTTTCGGTTTTTTTGCAGCCGCCGCCAACCAATCCCCAAAGGTCGGAATCCCGCCGTTTTTCCAGCAGGAGCTTTCCCTGACAAGTGAAAATGGCGTTGGCCCCCAGGTGGGCAGGCATGGTTGTTTTGGGCGCGTCCTTGGGGTCGCAGTGATAGAAGGTGACAATGGACATGGTTTTCCCTCCTGTTTCATTTTCTTTATTATAATAACGCACGCCCTCAATTTCAAGCGGGAAAGGTTTTCCCTTGCGCTTCCGAGAATTTTTTGGTATAATTCGGATAGTCTCTCCGAAAGGAGGCTTTTCTGTGAATTTTCTCTCTTTCTTTGGCATTGGAGCTGAAAAGATACGAAGGAAAGAATGCCATGTAACCGGGCGGGTGACCAAGGTCTATCCTTGCTGGTGGGCATCGGTCAAGTACCAGCAGATGCAATTTCCGCTGAAGCCTAAAGTCGTCCGCTATTGCCACATCATTACGTTTTCTTACACCGTAAACGGCATCCCTTACGAGGGAAAGCTGTGGGTTGGCATTCCACATCGGCCTCCGGTCACGGGAACATCCTTTGAAGTTTACTATAACCCGGAGAATCCGAAACGATACGCTTGTCCCCCTTTCCCCTTCCTGCAATGAACAAAGGAGATATATTTATGCTCAAATACCCCTGCCTGGTACTGGACCACGACGACACGGTGGTGCAAAGTGAAAAAACCATTGGCTACCCTTTCTTTTGCACTATTTTGAAGGAATTCCGCCCTGGGAGCGCCGTGACGCTGGAAGAATTTGCCCAGGACTGCTACAGTCTCGGCTTTGCCCAGATGTGCCGCCAGCGGTGGAATTTTTCCGAAGAGGAACTGGTAAAAGAGTATCTCGGCTGGAAAGAATATGTTCGAACCCATGTTCCCGCCGCATATCCCGGTATCGGAAACATCATCCGGCGGCAAAAAGAAGCCGGCGGTCTAATCTGTGTTGTGTCCCATTCCAGCGTTGACAATATCACCCGGGATTATGATGTACATTTTGGTGTTCAGCCTGACGCCATTTACGGCTGGGATTATCCGGAAGAACTGCGAAAACCAAACCCCTTCCCTCTGCAGGACATCATGAGGCGTTATCAGCTCTCTGCGGACCAGCTTCTTGTTGTAGATGATATGAAGCTTGCATGGAACATGGCAAGTCCTCTGGGCGTGAAGGTGGCATTTGCCGGATGGGGGCGGCTGGATTTTCCCGAGCTGTATGCCGAAATGAAGCGAATCTGTGACTTTTCCTTCGACAAAACGGAAGAACTGGAGGCATTTTTGTTTGCCTGATCCCGGGAAATGAATTCGTTGCATATTCTTTACAAATATTCTATAAAACCCTTGACATACATGGTATAATGAGTACGATTCTAGTGGACGGAGGTGAGATATCTGGAAAAGGAAAGCGTTAAAGTCATGGCCCGGAACCGGGAAGCCTATCACGAATACTTTGTAGAAGAAGAGTTCGAGGCAGGCATTGAGCTGTGCGGTACGGAGGTTAAATCCATTCGGCAGGGCACCCTGAACCTGAAAGACGCCTGGTGCGGCATCAAAAACGGCGAGCTAATCCTGAACCAGATGCACATCTCCCCTTACGACCATGGCAATCGGTTCAACCCAGACCCCCGCAGACCCCGCAGACTGCTGATGCATCGGCGGGAAATCATGCGGCTGTTCGGAAAAGTCAAACAGGATGGGTATTCCTTGATTCCCCTGTCGGTTTACTTCAAAGGCAGCAGGGTGAAGGTCAAGGTTGGGCTGTGCAAAGGCAAAAAACTATACGATAAAAGACAGGCCGCGGCCGAGCGGGACGCCAAGCGTCAGATCGACCGGGCCATGAAGGAGAGATTCCGCGTATGAACCCTACTTTTAAAATCACCATGGAAAACGGCGGCGTAATCGAGGGTGAGCTGTACCCCGACAAGGCCCCCCAGAGCGTTTACAACTTCATTGACCTGGCAAACCACAATTTCTACGACGGTTTGATTTTCCACCGGGTCATCCCCGGCTTCATGATTCAGGGCGGCTGCCCCGAGGGCACCGGCATGGGCGGCCCCGGCTACTGCATCAAGGGCGAGTTTTTCTTCAACGGCGTGAAGAATGACCTGCGCCACAAGCGGGGCGTTCTCAGCATGGCGAGAAGCCAGTCTCCCAACTCCGCCGGTTCCCAGTTTTTCATTATGCACGCCGATGCCAAGCACCTTGACGGCCAGTATGCCGCCTTTGGCAAGGTGACTTCCGGCATGGACGTGGTGGATGCCATCGCCAGCGTTAAGACCGGCATGGCCGACCGTCCCGTGGTGGAGCAGAAGATCGCCTCCATCACCGTGGACACCCACGGGGAAACCTATCCGGAACCCAAGAAACTCCCTGACCCTTACGGTAGGTTCTGAGCTTTTTCGGGTATGGCAGGATTCCCTGCCATACCCTTCCCCAGCACTTTCTATCCGGGGCCGTACTGGTTTCGACGGGGGTAGTGAGGCTGGAATAGCGGGCCGTGGCGCCTGGCCACGATAAAACGGGTATTTTTTAAAATTAACTGACAACAATACTGTTGCCCTGGCTGCCTAATTAGGCGCCCATCCGCCCCGGAAGGTCCACGAGCCGGGCTCGGGTGTCATCTCAGTGGAGCACGTGCGTATGGTAAGCTTTGCCCATACCATGCATCATGAAGCTACCAATTCCCGTAGGGTGTTTGTTCCCGCCGGGATGCGGGAATCTAAATAACAAACTGCGCCCGGAGAAGTTCCCTCCAAGTTGCCTTCGGACAGGGGTTCGATTCCCCTCGGCTCCACCAGATTTATAAATACCCAGATGCAAAACATCTGGGTATTTATTTTATATTTTCCGACTTCTTTTATAATTTCCAAACTTTCCTTGATTTATTTTATATTCACTCGATTTTAATTATAATCTATTAGTCATGCTAATAACTTCATTTTGCTAATGAAGTTGCTAATAAAATCCTTTTGTCACAGCTGCAATGGTATCATTAAACTCTGTATCTTTATAGCGCAAAAATTCCACCCCGGAAAAGTCCGGAGTGGAATTTTGGTTTACTTACTCGTGTGCATCTAATCAATCAGCGCTCTGGTTGCGGTGAAAAATTACTCTTTTCCAACATAATCCCCGGCCTTGATTGGCAGCTGCTGCTTTTCCGTTTTCTGAAATACTTCATTCATTTCCCCGACAGCGGCCTCGATCAGTACCATCATTTCATCGGCGTCGAAGGGAATACCCTTTTTCTTGAGAAGGCCCTCTGCGGTTTCCAACGCCTTCCGGAGCTTGTCCGCGCCGTGGATATCCTTCCAGACCTGCTCCACAAACCGGACCGCCGTCATGGCCACAGCTCGCTTGGTATCGTCATCCAGATATGCCTTGCAGATCTTTTTCGCAGCATATCCCAGACAGCCGAACAAAGCCAGAATGGCCAGGCCAATGAGCTTGTTTCCGTAAGTAGTGATGAAAAATTCCAACATGATTCTTTCCTCCTTTGTTTATTAAGAAACCGCAATGCAGCGATTTTCCCACTTCTTGTAGGCGTCGAAATACAGCTCCTTCTTGTCGCCGTTGTACGTGCACTCATAGTACATACCATCGGACAGAGTGGTGCTGAGAAGAGCCTTACTGTTCTGCAAGGTCTTACACAACCAAACCACAAAGACATCTGCCTCGGTGATCTGCTTGTGATCAGCCTTGTCCAGATGGGCATTTGCATAGTCGGCAACTGCCTTTTTGCAGAGCTTCACAAATTCCTGTTCATTCATATAGGTGTCCTCCTTCGCCGTTATTCCTCGTAGATGATTTCCAGGCCGTAGGCCTTGGCTGCTTCATGCTCAATGCGGCAGCCCCTGGCATTCTCCCAGCCCTTGCAGAAGTAGGCGGCGTGGCACAGGCTCATGTTTTCCAGGGACTTCGCCAGGAAGCACAGCGGAATCTGGACAACCCCACGGGCGGCCATGCTGTCTTTGCTGTACCATTCATCGGTGAACAGGGTGTTCACGATCTCGTAGCCCCGGGCTTGCAGGGCGGCGATTGCCTTTTCTCGGGTTACGATGATTTCCTGATCCGTTTTCCCAGCCATGGGCTGGCTCAGCATTGCTTTTTTCATAGTTGATTCCTCCTATGTAATAATTTCCCAGGATGTAACATCCTGGTATATTTCTTCAATAAACGAGTTTCCCTTCATGGCCTTGTACGCTTTGTACAAGGCCAAAAAGTTTTGCATTTCGTACTGCCGGATCTTTTTTGCGTCCTTGTTGTGATAGTACGTCTGCAGCATCTGGCTCCGCATGAGGCATTTCAGGCCATTTATCAATGTGAGCGCAACGGAAATCAGGGCCCATATTGCCGTCACGGCTCCCACGATAACGGTCACATTCTTTATGATTTCTACGAGTTCCTCCACTGGGGCCTCCTTACTCGATATCCATATGCACGCTGGTGCCGTCAATGTCGTAGCAGTAGCCCAGGCCCGGCAGAGTGGCGAGATACTCCAACACCTGGGAGGCGGTTTTCCCGGGGACGGAGAAGTCAACCGCCTTGCCGCTTAGGTGCCGGGAGTTGGACGCACCGCCTACGTTGGCATTGTGCGTGGGACACCGGACGCCGCTGTTAGGGATAATGGCTTTTCCGAAGTGGGCCCGGACGGTATCCAACGCCCGGACCATGCCCTCCTGGGGCTCCGCCGGGAAGCCGCTGCAGTACTTCCCGCCGCACTTGCAGCGAAATTCTTCTCGGGTGAAATACTTGATATCGGACCAGAAAGCCCCGCCTTGGCCCTCCTGGGGACGGTCAGAAGGCTTGAATCTGCCCTTTGCCACGGCGTCCACCAGGGCTTTCTGGGTCAGCTGGCCGGGGATGCCGTCAGCGTCCAGACCGTTGTCCGCCTGAAATGCTTTGACCGCCGCCGTGGTGCCGGGACCGCTGATGCCGTCCACTTTCATGGTGTAATAGCCCAGGTACTGCAAAAGATTCTGAATTTGCTGGATAGTCATTTATCCTCCTCCTTTCCAACCGCCAGCAATGCGGCGGCAATGAATGATAATGTACTGGTCAGAGGTACAATCCATAGCAGATGCCATACACTGGTCATCATTCGCCCGTCACCCCGTACTTCCCAAGGATTTCCGCACAGGTCTGGTCTTCCAGAAGGTGCTGGATTTGCTTTACCGTCACTCAATCACCACCCCGTACTTTGCCAGAATGGCAATGATATCGTCGGTGAGAACCTTTTTCAGCTGACCGGGAGGCAGCTTGGCGATACTTGCGGCGATTGCGCGCATATCCTGCTCTCCGTCCTCAGCGGCACGGATTTCCACCAGCCGCTTTTTTGCTCCGTTACTCCACTTGTTCATCCGGCTTCACCTCCAAAATGGTAAGAGCGTTCTGCATGTCCGCGCCCTCGGCCTTCATTTCCGCGATTTTTGCAAGAATAGCGTTTTTCCGTTCCTCAATGGTCATGTGTTCACCCCCAGCGCAGATTCGATTTCGGATAATGCGGCTTCGTACTCGGCATTCTTCTTCAGTGCCTCTTCCAGCGGAGTGAGAATCTCCACCCCGTCCCTGTACCATTTACCATCGGAATAGGTGTCTCCGATTCCCACGGGGCGGTCTCCCGGGTCTTTTCTGGTTTCCGTCTCTTGCATGGCATCATTGCACCAAATCATATTTGTGACAATGCCGTCTATGATAATAGCCATCGTTTTTGCCATTATGCCACCTCCCGTGCGTTACGGATAACGACAATACCGGAGGAACCCGGGCCGCTTGCGCCGCCCTGAGCGCCATCTCCTCCGTTCCCAGAATTCGGAACAGCTTCCGCTGGGCTGGACTCTCCGAACTCGCCGCCATTGGCGTATAATTTTCCATCAGGTTCTCCGAACTCCCTGGTAGTTGCGCCTTGACCCTTGCCCGGCCTTTCTCCGGTGCCGTCAGACCCGTCAGTTCCGGGTTTTCCGCCATTACCAGCTCCGCCAGACCCACCATCGCCACCTGACGCATAAGACTCAATAATAATTGACTGGTTTCCACCTTCTGCGGTATTTTCAAACGCGCTTGTGTTGCCGCCTTTCTTTCCAGATACACCGTTGCCGGAAACAGATGGACCACCGGAACCTATTTCTATCTGATATTGTGTGGTAGCTGTTAATTGTATATTTTTAAGTGTTTTTGTGTATCCAGAGCCACTGCCTGAGCCGAAGTTACCCTCGCCGCTTTCTCGCGATGAACCACTAGCGCCAGCACCAAGCAAAAATACATCTATATCAGCATCCCGGTTTGGTGTAACTGTAATCGATGTATAAATCCTGGCTTTCCAGTTCTTGTGTTTTTGATAGTCCCCCTCTGGTATTACAGTTTCGTCATCCTGGAAGATTTCGTAGTCTGTGCCCTTTGTTCCACCCCAAACAAAATCAGCGGCGGAGAGGAAAAACGCCATGGAGGTGCGATACACACCAAACCGCTCAATATTGTATTTCGCAGTGGCAGACTGTTCACCCAGGGTCAGCTTCAAGGTCCACTCACCCACGTCCAGATTTCTGAGCCAGGCTTCGCCGTTTTTCTCTTGCGCCGTCTTAATTTGCGGCCCCAGAGTAGCCGTTACCGTGGAACCAGCCGGGACGGAGACAATGAGGATGGACTTATTCAAGGGGCCACCGCTGCCAAAGCCGTCCAGGAAACAAAACAAATCGCTCATGGTCTCACCTCCACCTGGATGGGAATATCTACTCCGGGCTTATCTTCGAGGCAGGTAAAGGTTACGGAGCCATTGCCGGGTTTCGCGTAGCTCACAGCGGCGCTGGCCTCCTTCAGGGCGCTGTCTTCGCTGGCAGAGCCGGAATACACAGGCGTGATACGGGGCGCTTTATCAGCCACCACGCCCTCCACAGTGACGGTCTGGGTATAAGGCCCGGAGCCGGACCACCCGGAGACCGTAAGTGTGGCGCTGCGGTATTTGGCATCCACGTAGTCCTTTCTGGCGGCGTGGCCACCTTCGGTTGGGGTGGGGACCTCAAGCGGCCCGTCCATTTTGTCGCCGGATCGCATTATGAAGGCTGTGCCGCCCTTGACATCGGCAATGTCCTTGGCCAGCTGCTCGATGAGGGCCGTGATTTGGGCGTTGATGGCGGAAGTATCCACTTCTGTTACGGAGTCCGCCATGAGGCCACAGTTCTGCTTATCCAGACGAAGGTCCCGGACATCTTTGGCTGTGATGGACACGGCCCCAGGCTCTCGGCGGACCTCGACCAGGTGAATTTCAAACATGGCTTCGGTGGTAGAGCGTTCCGGCGGCAAGGGGTTGCTGGCCGTATTTCCCCTTTTAACCACTACGTCTGTGGCGTTTTTGTTGGCGTCAAACTGCAGAATAATCCGGTCGATTCTGGGATAGGTGGGGTCCGGTAGGCCCATATCCACATATGCTTTGGAGTACAGCATGGTGACTGTCGGGGGTTCTACATCCTCCGATTCGGCAGGGCGTTTCATCACCTCATCGGCGAAGCCCAGCTCTACCGCTTTCCCGGCGTCCATCCAGGTCTCGGTGTCCATCAGATGGGACAGCTTGGCGCGGGACAGGCCGGTCTTGATTTCGTAGGCATTGATGATGGAGTCCTTGACGCTGGAGAGCATCTCGATGGCCTTCTGCATCTCACCCGTGTCGCCCATGGCCACGGTCATAGGGTTGTGGATCATGAGCATGGACACCGGAGACATGAGGACCTTGGTACCCGCCATGGCGATGACGGACGCGGCGGATGCCGCGATGCCATCGATCTTCACCGTTACATCGTGGGGGTAGTCCATCAGCATATTGTAGATCTGGGCCGCGGCCACGCAGTCCCCGCCGGGAGAGTTAATCCAGACGGTAATGTTCCCGTCCCCGGACATCAGCTCCTCCTTAAAAAGCTGGGGCGTGACGTCATCGTCAAACCAGCTTTCCTCGGCGATGGTGCCGT
>DSLFC04101__coassemble_278_pt1 | contig 56866 bp, 57 predicted proteins | sample DSLFC04101__metabat2_low_PE_021 | metagenome-assembled genome bin DSLFC04101 | reverse complement strand
CCTGGCTGCCGGAGCCGCCGCCCCAGGTGGTGACGGGGATCTTATAGTAGTTGGCAATCTTCATGACCTTGGAGACTTCCTGGGCAGAGCCGGGACGGACGATAATGTCCGGCATGGGGCCTTCCTTACCGGCGTCCTGCCACTTCCGGCTCAGCCAGAAATAGTCAACGGAATAAACAGCCAGTTCCGACTTCTTGGTGGACACATTTTCCGCGCCCACCGCGTCCTCGAGTTCGGAGCGGATCATCTGGAACATCAAAGAGCTTTCTTGCATGGTACATTCTTCCTTTCTTCTCACCCAATGGGGTGAATCACCCAATTTTCACCGTAAATACCCGGGAATGCGCCCCGGGCGATCAGCGGACCGTTATCCGCATGGCCCAGCAGCCACTTATTTGCCGCCCAGAGGCAGTCTTTCTTCTGATCTTCTTCAATGGGAAGGTTCGTGCCTCTTTGTAGGCCCACCACACAGCTGAAGCCATCCTTTGTTACTTCACAGGGGCAGAAGTGGAGGGTATCGGAATACACCTCGATCATTTCCCCCTGGGCAAGATAGAACGCTTCCACTTTGTTCGCGTTCAGGCGGCCGTCCTGGTCCAGATCTTCCCGTTTTGCCAGCAGAAGAACCAACTCCCGGACAGCAATGTTAAACTCGCTGCAGGTATGCCACTCCAGCGCGTTCAGCTGATTGGAATGCCCCCAACACAGGCCGATCTGCTCGTCCAATCCGCCGCAGAGGGTCTGACGCAGCCAGTCACTTTCCGGCAGTTCGTCCAATTCCGGAACCGCTGCCATGTACTTGCTGCCTTCTCCAGGGAAAGGCAGCTTTTCCGCAGCGGCACAGAATGCTGTGGTATTTGCCGGGATCACCCGGCCATAGCGACGGAATTCCGGCGCGTGAACGGAGTGAATTGTGATATGGGGATTTGCGTTTTGCAGCAGCGCCAGTTTATCCATTGCAGATTACCCCCTCGTGAGTTTTCATGAATTCCAGAACTTCCTCATACCCGGGGATGCCTTCCTGAGCACCGAAGCGGGTGCATTTCAGGGCAGAAGCAGCGGAGGCGAAGCAGCAGGCATCGTAAACACGCATACCCTTCAAGCGGGCTGCAATGAGCGCACCGTGGAAGGTATCACCAGCGCCATTGCTGTCTAATGCCTTGACGGGGTATACGGGATAGCGGACTTCTTTGCCATCCTCCCAGATGAAACCACCCTTACAGCCCTGGGTGATGACCAGAAGCTGGGGATTGTATTTTTCCTGCAAAATCCTTGCTGCTTCCACTGCCGTGCCAGCGCCCGTGATTTTCAGGGCGAACTCCTCGCTGGGAATCAGAACATCCACCAGCGGCAGCAGATTTTCAATGCCGGGGTAAGTCCCGCCTGCGTCCAGGCTGACGGCAACACCAAATTCGTGTGCTTTCTCCGCCGCATAAATGGCGCAGTCCAGCTGATTGCCGTCCAAATGGAGATACTGTGCTTTTTTCAGCTCTTCCAGATCCACATTTTCCTTTGTGGGCGCGGGAGCGGTGCCCCGGTTCCAGATACAGGTGCGGCTGGAATTGCTCAAGTTCAGCAGCACGAAGCTGTGGAAAGACACGCCGGGCACCACCTGAATATGGGTGGTATCCACGCCGTATTTTTTCAGTTCCTCGGAGATAAAGCTGCCATACATATCATCGCCTACCGTGCCCATGTAGCAGGCGGATTCGCCGAGCTTCTGTATGGCTACCAGGCCTGTGGCGCAGGGGCCGCCGCACTGGAGCTTTGTCTCCTTCCCCCGGAGCTTGGTGTCTTCCTTGGGGAAGGTCTCGGCGGTCATAAGAATGTCAAAAACCGCTGCGCCGATACCAACAACCTTTGCCATTACTTATCCGCTCCCAACAGTTTGATCTTGCTGATGGCGAATTCCTTGACACGATTGGTCGGTTCCGCCATGAACAGATCCAGTGCCAGAATGCTGGGGTCTACTGCACGGATGCCATCCAGCAGGGAGCAGCATACATCAGTGCCAAAGTTGATTTTGCGAATACCAGCCTTGACAGAGGCCTGAATCTGGTCGTCAGGCACACCAGAGCCGCCGTGGAGGACCAGATGGGCACCCAGCGCCTCATGCAGTTCTTCGATGCGCTTCAGTGCCAGAACGGGAGCCTGCTTATAATGACCATGGGCGGTGCCAACGGCCACTGCCAGAGCAGCAACGCCGGTGCCGTTTACGAATTTCACCGCGTCATCCACTTTGGTGTAATCGGTGCTGACGCCTTCGGCAGCCTTTCCGACTTCCCCAAGCTCACCTTCCACAGTGATGCCCATTTCCGCAGCCATGTCCACCACGCCTTTGGTGATGGTGATGTTTTCGTCCATAGGCTTCTTGGAAGCATCGATCATCACGCCGGTAGCGCCATAGCGGAAGGCCCGAAGCACCTCGGAGATGCCAGCGCCGTGGTCCAGGTGGAAAGATACAGGGGTCTTCATGTTGTCCATGGCTTCCCGAACGATAGGAGCTACATACTGGGCAATCTCAGAATCAAACAGGCGGCTGTACATCTGGAAGATCACCGGCGCACCAGTCTCCTCCGCCGCTTTCATAACACCCAGAACAGTTTCCAGATTGTAGACGTTAAAAGCGGGAACAGCAAAACCACCGGCTTCGCCGATATCCAGAATTTCCTTTAATCCGTAACGCATAGCAAAAACCTCCTGTATTTAGCCGATTCCGTCAAATTTCAGTGCGGGTACATACTTGCAGAATTCCCGGATGGATTCCGTCAGACTTCCTTCGATCTCGCTCATGTGGTGGATGTAGGGACCTTCGATAAGTTTGCGCTCCACCTTGGGGAGGTCATTAAACTTGCCCCACAGATAAGAACCGAAGGTGTAGGGGCCTTCCGCAGAATCGCATTCGCACACAGCAATAGAATAGTTGCCATGATCCTGATCGATTCGGGCAACGGTATAGTGGCCTTTCTTGACCTGCATCCACTGGCGCATGTTGACCATTTTGGTGGGGGTATCCTCCCGGTGCAGAGAGTAGGCGAAGGGACCGCAGTGCCATAGCAGCTCAATATTTCGATCGGTAGGATGACGGGTAGTGAATTCACCGAGGAAGGGTTTGCTCTCGCCCAAAGTCAAGCACTTAAGCAGAACCTGGGTAATGGTTGCGTGCAGATCACTTTCACAGCCGATGACATAGCCCATGTCAGCAAGCAGAGGATATGCCGAACAGGGCATGGCACCCACCATCAGCTGCATAGCCGTCCAGCATTCAGCGGAAACAGCAGCTACGTTGTACTCAGCAAAGATTTCCTGATACAGCAGGACAAAGGCGTATACCTTATCCAGCACAGGTTCACTGAGATCGTCGATCTCATACATTTTGCGAAGCTGCACCACACCCTTTGCCAGATCATCTTTCCGAGTCTCAAGGATGCGGTTGTACTTGTCCTGGATCACCGCCAGGTTCACAGGAATCACATGAATGTCAAATTTCTCCATCAGTTCACTCTCGTTGAACATAACGGAGCAGAAGGGCTTAGGACGCATGCCAACCTGAGCAACGCGCATACCTACCACATTCTTCACGGCACAGGCAACACCGGCAAAGCGGCGCAGTCCCTCGGCAAAAATGGGATCCTCAATGCGGCAGTTCTCAATATATGTAAAGGGAATGTTCATTCTCTGCAGCATCCTGCTCATGCCGAACAGGCCGCATTGGGAATCGGTATACCGGGTGCCATCCGCCTCAAATACATCGTCCTGAGGACCCCACAATAAGACGGGTTTACCCAGGGCCTTTGCCACAAAAGCAGCAACTTCCTCGTTGCCGAAGTTGCCGTTAATCAGAAAGACGGCATCCACCTTTTCCTTCTGGAACCGCTCAACCACTGCATCAACGTCTTTTTCGTTGTATAAAACGTTTACATCATTGATGCCGTCAATGTCTGCAAAGGAAATATGCTCGTCAGTGAAGTGTTCTTCAATGTAAGCCACTGCTTTCGCGCAGCGTTCCTCCGCCTTTTCCCAGTTAAAAATACCAGGGCGGGGGGTCACATCTCTGCGGATGGGGACCAGACCAATCTTTACAGAATAATTCAGCATTGCGTCATTCCTCCTAAATGAACCTACTGTTTTTTGAACCCAGGTGCGAATCATTTTCCGTGCCAAACAACGCTCGTATTGCGTTACAATTATTCTATCATTTTCCCTCTGCCTTTGATATTTATCTAACTTACGAGAAACGGGAAGGGTTTTGGTATTTATATATATGCAGTATGCACAAAAAAGAGGGAAGAATTTTTCCATCTAAACGCTTCACATCCAGGAAATATCCCTCGGAGCGAATTTCTGCGCTCCGGGGGATGTTTTTTCAGTATGCCGCACTTTTTAGTCCAGATCCCAGTCCAGGTCGTCGTCTCCCAGCAGGTCCGGTTCGATATAGGTCAGGGGAATGCTCACTTTGACCACCACACCGCCTTCTGGACGATTCCCGATGGTAAAGGATGCGTTGTCTCCGTAAATGAGCCGCAAGCGCTGGCGCACATTTCCGACGCCGATTCCGCCCTGCTTGGTTCCTTCCACCTGTCCGGTCTGAAGCTTCTGCTCCATCTGAGGAGAAAGACCATAGCCAGTATCCTTGACCGTAATATTCAGTCTGTCGTCTGTCACATAAGCGTGGACAATGATTTCAGATGCTTCGTTCTGAGAACGCACACCATGCTGCAGCGCATTTTCCACAATTGGCTGAATAATCATGGTAGGCACCAGTGCGCCGCGGGCAGCTTCCTTGGCGGAAAATGTGACCTTCAGCTTGTCGCCGTGAATAAAACGGTACACCTCAGTGTAGTCTCTCAACATATCGAATTCCTGCTGGCAGGTGATAAACTGTCGGGTGGTGTTCACTGTGATGCCCCGGAAGTATCGGCTGATGCGCTGGACAATCTCAGAAATTTCCATATCGCCGCGCATCTTTGCCAGCGCATTGATGGTTTCCAGTGCGTTATAAATAAAGTGAGGCCGAATCTGGGTTTCCAGCGAGCGGTATTTATATTCCATCATCTGGATCTCTGTGTCTTTTTTGACCCGTTCTTTTTCCACCAGTTCGTCCAGCAGTTCCCGGATACGGTTGGTCATATAGTTCATGGTATCCGCCAGCTGGCTGATATCATCCTCGCCTTTTACCTCGATATGCTTGGTAAAATCGCCTTCTGCCACGCTGTTCATGTTTTTCTTGAAATCCGCCAGCTTCTGGTTCAGAACACGAATCAGCACAGCCAAAACTGCAATGCCCAGCAGAAGACCGATAAAGCCAAAGAAGATTCCGTTTTTCAGAATACGATACACCATTCGCTGATATACGATTGTAGAGCTAACACCGACCGTCAGCCACCTGCCGCCCAGTCTGGAAACACTGTAATGTTCCTCTTCCCCCCAGCTCGTCTGGGTATCCAATACCCCGTCTGACAGATCATTGATAATGCTTTCCCGCACCTTTTCTGGTATTTCCATTCCTGCACTGGAAAGATATTCCCCATTTTGGTTAAAAAACAGGAAGCCTGTATCTTCGTATACCTCGCTGACGCTGAACAATGTGCCGCGCATATGGACCACAGCCTTGCCCACCCTGCGAAGGGGTGATGTCGCATACACATCCCGCAGGATATACACCCCGTCGTCCGAGCCTCTGTACCAGTTACTGTTTCCGAAGGTGACCTCTGGATGTTCCTCCAGCAGCGTTAAGCAGGTATTTTTGACGATGCCCGCTGTAGCAGGATCTCTGCTTTTCCGTCCGGAATCAATTTTTATCCCGTCTTCCAGCTCCAGCATCATAAAGTCATATTCCGAGGAATCAGAGACCGCCTGAGACAGAGCATAGCGAAGATCCGCCAAAGCAGAGCTGGAACCTCTGCTCTGATTATATCTATCCATCAGTACAGGCAGCTCCAGCGCTGCCATTCGCGAATAGATGGAATAGCTCATAGATTCCTGGCTTTCACTGAAGTTCAGTGCTACCTGCTCTGTAAGCATTTCCAAATTCTGGGTGCTTTCCTCTTCCATAACGGTTGCCGCCGTTTGTATATGGCTCCATGTGGTGGCAAACAATGCGAAGGAAAGCGTACAGGCAAAGACGCTCAGGATTTTTGTTGAGTAAGACAACCGGCTGAACCATTTGAACATGGGGCTCCCCCTTACTCTCTGTTTTTACTGAATCTATACTCGGTTGGGCTCATATTCTCCGTTTTACGGAACACATTGTAAAAACTGATATAATTTTCATAGCCGATGGCATAGGCAATGTCCTCCACCCGCATCCGGGTGTCATCCAGCATTTGCTTTGCCACAGCCATTTTCGCGTTAATCACGTGCTGGCGGTAAGTGACGCCAGTCTCCTTGCGGATCAGAGTTGACAGATGGTTTGGGGAGACGTAGAACTTTGCTGCTACATTTTCCAGCATAAGACCTTCCATCACATGTTCCCGGACATATTCCAGCACACTGCGTACAAGCGCAGAATTTGCCGGGACATTCACTTTTTTCAGTTCATCGAAAAACCGTTCCAGCCACGCCCGGGCAGAATCCAAAGTATCCAGCTTGGTGATATCATATACGGTAACATCCATTGTATCTACCCACTGGGGAGAGTTCAGCTTTTCCTGCATGGCTTTTGTGCAGAAAAACATCAGCATTATCCGCACAATGCGCAGTTTTCCGCTGCTTTTTTCCATCACCGTCTGCCAGACCTGCTCCGCTGTGATGCTGTCAATATTCTGAGCCAGCTTTCCGCACACCTGCTCCAGATCCACAAGGCGGGTCTGTTTGGAACTGTTGGCTATCTGGCTGCCATAAAAATCCACAGCAGTACGACGGCCGTAAATCACATGGCGGAGCAGTGTCTGCCGAACCTCCTCATAGGCAGTGGGAATCTCGCCATACAGGCTGTGCAGATTGCTAACCGCCACCGTCAGTTCCACGATATTTTGTGCGATGGCTCCGGCAATATCCCGGGCCAGAACCTGCCAGTTGGCAGTGTCATTCAGCATACCGCAGTACAGCACCAGGTCGCCATCCAGCACAGTGGAAATAATCTCCGTTCCTTCCGGCATTTCCATAAAGTCCAGACGCTGGAGCATAGGGCCTGTCACGCCGCCCACCGCCTCCGCGGAGATCAAGAAATATCCATTCGGCTTCTGTTTGGCAAAACGCACAAAGGCATCCTCAGCCTTTTTCACAGAATTGGCAGTCAGCGCGCTCATCAGCCAGAACCGGCACAGTGCGGCATTTTTCCGTTGGCTTTCCAGCGCCACGTCCCGGTCCTTGTCCAGGCTTTGCTTTGCTCGGAGAAGGGAACGAATAAGCTCCTCGTTGTCTACTGGCTTGAGAATGAAATCAAAGGCCGAGAGCTTGATCGCCCGGGAAGCGTACTCAATTTTTTCATATGCAGTGATGAAAATCACCCGGGAATGCTCCAGTTCTTCTTGCATTACTTCCATCATGGCAAGACCATCCATTTTGGGCATATGGATGTCTGCAAGCACAATATCCGGATGGTACAGTCGGATCATATCACAGCCCTGTTTTCCATCGCTCGCCACCGCAATCAGCCGCAGCCCCAGTTCCTCCCAGTGTATCGTACATTGAAGAGACTCCAGCGCAACCTGATTATCTTCTACAATAAGCACCGTATATTCTTCCATGTCTTCACTCCTTTTATCTATCTTACCAGATTTTGGCATCTTCCGCAAGAGGAAGAAACTGGAAGGAAAAACCGCGCCCCGTTTCAGGGACGCGGCTGATAATCTCAAAGCGGCTATCACGCCAATCCGTCAAGCGTTCAGCCCTTGACCGCTCCGGCCATAACACCGCTAACCACATATTTCTGCATGGAGAAGTACAAAATGAGGATCGGCAGCATTGCTAGGATGAAAAACGCGAACGCAAGATTCAACTCTGCCGTATTCTCGTTGAAATACACGATCTGCGCCAGCGGAAGCGTGCGGCTTGCCTTGTCTCTGAGCAGGACCACGGCGGTGTTATAGTCATTCCAGACATATACGGTGTTCAGAACAAGCTGGGTCGCGTTGATGGGCTTGAGCAGCGGGAAAACAATCTGCCAGAAGGTTTGGAACTTTCCGCAGCCATCGATTTCTGCCGCCTGCTCCAATTCTCTTGGCACCGTATTGACAAAACTTGTAATGACGAGGATACTGATGGATACCTGCAGTCCGGAGCGGGCAATGATAAAACCGATGTTGGTGCTGACCAGTCCGGCGTTGAACATATTCAGATACAGCGGGAGCATGATGCACTGGAACGGAATCAGCGTACCCATGGTCATGACAGTATACATCACCGTGTAAAATTTGCTGCGGTTACGTGCCAGGACCCAAGCCGCCATGGAACAAACAATCATCAGCAACAGGATCGTGGGGACCGTTGTCAGAATGCTGTTCTTCAGACCGATGATAAACTGCTCGTTTTCGGTGATGACCCGAATGTAGTTTTCCAGCGTGGGACTCTTGGGCCATGCCAGATGGTTGATGGTAATTTCATTTTTATACTTGATAGAGTAAATGAAGCTGATGTAGAAGGGAATCAGTGTGATGCAAACCAGTGCGATACACACAATTTTTTTGCAGATATCCGCAGCCATGGCACGGCGGTGCTGCCGCTTCAGAATTTCTGATCCGGTTGTCAATGTACTCATGCTTCCACCTCACTCTTTCTGAAGAAGTATGTAACCACACGGGTCATCAGCACCAGCACAATGGTCAACATCACTGCAGCCGCCTGGCCAAGGCCAGCCTTGCTGAAGCCGAAAATGTAGTCATAGATAAACATGGCAGATGTCTGTGCGGCTTCCATGTTTCTGGCAACAGCCATGGGGTAATCGAAGCACTTCAGGCCCCAGGCCAGCAGCAATGTTACGTTGGAAGTAAAGGAAGGAATCAGCAGCGGGAGGGTGACATGGCGGAACCTTTGCAGCGCATTGGCACCGTCCAGTGTTGCTGCTTCATAGTAGTCATTAGGGATTGCCTTCAAACCGGCAATGAAAATCAGCATACAGTAACCGGCATCGCGCCATATAGCGATCACCGCAATACCTGCAATAACCTGATTGGACTGACCCAGCGGGCTGGCAACATTAAACAGGATAGAGTAAACATCGGTATATACATAACTCCAGACAATGGCCGCGCTGGTCAGCGCAGTGGTAAAAGGAACGAACATCATTGTCCGGCAGGCATTTGCAAATTTGGAGTTCTGGAACAGCAGCAGGGCAAAAATCAGACCCAGCAGGTTTGCTCCAAGATCATAAATCAGGGTAAACTGGAGCGTGTGAAGAAAGGCGTTCTGGAAATACTTATTCTTAAGCATCAGAACATAGTTGTGCAGCCCATTGAACTGCTTGTCAGGACTGATAATGCTCTTCCAGTTGGTAAAAGAGTAAGGAATGCCCTGCAAAAATGGAATCAGGACCACGTAGGCGAACAGAATAAAGGCAGGCAGCAAAAACAGAATATTGCCGCCGTGAACTCTTAGCTGACGGAGCCTCCGACCCTTGATAAGCTGGCTTTCTTTTGTAGTATTCACAGCAATTCCTCCGAATCTGAACCGGGGATGATTTCCGGCGTTATAATCTGCACTGGAACGGCTCCGGCAAAGGAAAACGGATGCCCGTACCCGAAAGTACGGGCATCCCGATCAGAAAGCTTTGACAACTGAAATGAATGTTTATCAGCCGTTTTCCGCGATATTCTGGTCGAACTTTGCCTGCATATCAGCCAGGCACTTTTCAGCGGTCTGGTTGGTGCCGTTGGCATAGCTCTCAGCAAAAGCGGTCAGATAGGTTCTCCAGTCAGTGGTGAACTGACTGTTGAAAGGAGCGGTAAAGTCGCCGTAGTGGGCAATTTTGCCGGAACCTTTGATGGAAGCCAGAGTCTTAACGATTTCGGGCGCGTTGTCGGCAACGGAGCCGTTCAGCAGAGGCATCAGGGAAACTGCGGACCAGGAGCTGCCTCCCTCCGTGACCCAGTATTCCATGAACTCAACTGCAACGTCATAGTTTTCTGCGTTGGGGTTGACCATGAAGCACTGGTCGACCTGAACATTCATCTTGGCGGAACCTTCATCATCAATAGGCTCTACGAAGAAGCCGTACTCGAAGTCGGTACCTTCAATCATAGCTTCCAGATCGCCAATGCCCCAGGAGCCGAAGTACATCATGGCAGCCTGACCGGAAGTAAACACCTCCAAAGCGGCATTCTGGTCATTGGTCATGGCATCATCGCGCATCCACTGCAGGCGCTGGGCCCATGCATTCAGAGCTTCGGTGAAGTAGGGGTAATCAGCCAGCTTGGCTTCACCGCTCATCAGCTTAGCAAACAGATCGTTGTCACCAGCCTCCAGAGCCTTTGTCCAGACATAGTTGCGCATTTCAATATCGCCAAACACAGCGTCACCAAAGGCATGGGCCCAAGGATCGATGCCGGCATCAGCAATGGTCTGGCAGGCATTCAGCAGCTCGGTGTAGGTGGTAGGCTCGGACAGGCCAAGGTCATTGAAAATCTTCTTATTGTAGAAAACACCCCAGGTCTTGAAGTCAATGGGGAAACCGTAAATCTTACCATCAGCGGACACGTCACCCAGATCGCCGGAGGGCAGACCCAGACTCTTAATGACCTCATTGTCGGTCATATCTGCAACGTAGCCCTGCTCAACCAGATCGGGGTACAGACCGGGGTTGCCCATCATGATTTCGGGCTGGTCACCGGAAGCAAGCGCGGTTTGCAGCTGAGGGAAATAGTCGGTACCCTGATTGTACACAACGTTGTCCCAGGTGATGTTATACTCGGGATGTTCAGCGGCGAATGCAGCTTCAACCGCGTCCAGGCCAGCCTGTTTGGTAGCCTGTGCCATATAGTGGAAAACGGTGATTTTTACGTCTTTTGCTCCGGGAGCGGCGGGTGCTGCCTCTTCGCTTCCCGCAGATGCGGCAGCAGTGGTCTGAGCGGAGTCTTCTTCCTGCTTAGGGCCGCCGCAGGCGACAAGGGAGAAAGCAAGGACGAAAACCAGGAACAGTGCTACAAATCTCTTAATTTTCATTATTGTACCCTCCTTGTATTTTTGTCTTTCGACACTAACATTATATTAGATTTTTCGGAAATCACCATTTATCCGAAATCCGATAATCTTAACACTTTATATTCTTTGCATATTAGGTTCCAAAAACAGATGCTAGTTTTTGTGCAATATAACAATACTATCTTCTGCCTGGAGGAGGAAGAGGAGTGGACTCACGGGCCCACACGGGAAAATTCTCTGGAAGACTCCGCCGACAGGCCCAGCGGACTGCATTGGTGATAACAATCTGTACTTCTCTTTGCATGTAGACAGGGTACGTCTCATGACCGGCCTGGAAGTAGAATATCCGGCCCAGGCCTCTGGTCCAGCAGCAGCCGCTGCGGAAAACCTCCCCGCCTTGAGACTGGGTGATGAACACCTGCTCCTCCGGCTGGGGAATCTCAAAATACTCGCCATAGGTCTCATCCATGGGGATTTCAAAGAATTCGCCATCCAGCCCGTCCGCAATGGGGTGACCGGGATTGACAATCCAGTATCGCTGCCATTCATCATTTTCCCGCCAACGCAGGCACTGAGTACGGGTGCCCATGAGCCTGGCAAAAAGTTTGGAGGCATGGGCAGAATGCAGGACAACCAGTCCCATCCCTTCCAGCACCCGCTTCTGAAGATAGTCCACGTGGGCATCTTCTACGTCTCGCCAGTATTTATGTCCCCAGTAAACCAGCACATCGGTTTCGTCCAGTATGTCCGGGTCAAATCCCTGCATCGGATCCTGCATAGTGGAAGTTGTAACAACCATATCTGCATTTTCCTGGAGGAACATGGCAATCTGCCCTTCGACCCCCCGTGGGTACAGTTTACGCATGGCCTCTATGGCCTGAGGAAGTGGGCGGTCCTCCGCCCAAATGTGTACACGCATATTTCTCCTCCTTTTTACAGATCAATCCACTTATCCTGTTTTGCGGAAGTGAGGCAGGCATCCACGAAGCGGTTGCCCATAACGCCATCGGCAAAAGTGGCATAGGGCACGTTTCCCGTCAGATAGGAGCCGTCCTCGATGGAGCGGTAGAATGCCAGCATGGCATTCTTCTGTGCATCCTGCCAGCCAGGAGCATGGCCCGCCGGCGTAAAGAGGTAAGCGGAAGTTTCCGGCAGAACCACCGCCTTGTCCATGGAGATGACCTCATTTCCTGTCTCCCGGTTTCCCACGTACAACAGGTCGCAGCGCTCCTGATACCAGGCGTATTCCCGCTTATCGCCGCTGACTGTCACCGCAAGGTCGTTCTTATGGCCCAGCATACATTTAGAAAACAGGGCACTGCCTGGAGTCCCGTCGGCAAATTCCACCATAATGGCAGTTGTGTCGTCAGAGCGGACATGGATTGCCTTGCCTGTAGCGGGATCGGTGCGCACCGGGTGGTGGACGTACATTTTCGCGTACACCTTTTTGATGGGAACACCCATGACAAAACTCGCCGTATCTGCCCAGTGCACACCGATATCCAGCACCGCTCTTGCCGGAGAGGTCTCAGGTATGCGCCGGGGGGTGTAGTCCGTGGCACGGGCTACGGATTCCTGCAAATAGTGTCCGCCCACATACAGCGGCCGCCCCGCCTCAGCGTTTCGGATTCGTCCCCGCATTTCCAGCACCGCCGCGTTCATACGGTACTGGTGATTGATGGCGTGGGCCACTCCTGCATCTGTGGCGGCCCGCAAAATCTTTTCCGCCCCTTCAGACGTCAGGCTCATGGGTTTTTCTGCATAGATGTGCTTTCCGGCTGTGATGGCAGCAAGGTTCACCGCATCATGCAGCGCGTTGGGGGTACAGTTGTGGATGACCTGAATCTGAGGATCCGCCACAGCGTCCTGCCAGCAGGCTGTCACAATATCCGCGTCAAATGCATCCCGGACAGCGGGAATATCCTGCTCCTTATGCACCACAAGGGTGCGGATGTGGACAAAGGGTAACCTTCGCAGGGCATCATAATGCAATTTCCCGATGAAGCCCATGCCAACAATGGCAACGTTTATTTTTTTCATTGCGATGCTTCCTTTCTCTGATGTGCCGTACATTTTCTGTCCCGCTATCCGAACAACCTTGCCGCCGGTCCGTCGTCATAGCACAGCACAGAAAAGTCTTCTATTTCTGCCAAGTTCTCCAGCCGGGAGTCCGCTACATTGCCGGCTGCAGACAGGGTGCCAATTTCCAGAAGCAGTTCCGGGCAGTCCGTGAAAAAGCAGCAGGAGATATTCCCCCGCAGGTCTGCGGCCAGCTGTACCGCAGATGCCATAAACGAACTTGTGTCAGTGCTCTGCGTAGTCTGGGCATCGTACTGGTAGAAGTTTACATATACCGTCGGTTCCTTCTCACCCTCCGCCCAAATGGCGGCCAGCTGCCGGCCAAGTTCATCCCGGGTATCCTCCGGGATATAGTCTCCCGTGACCACCGCCACGTAGAAATCCGCCTTTACCTGGGCAGCCCGCTGGGAAAAGTAGTTGACTGCCAGCACCAGTGCCAGAATCCCAGCGATGATGTACCATTTATAGTAGTACCAGATATGTTTCAGCTGTTCTTTCATTCCGATTCCTCCGGAAACAATTCTTCAAACACCGGGAAAAAAATCAGGTTTTCCGTCATAACAGTCAGAGCAGGAACCCCCAGCAGCAGAATGAATACGAAGTATTCATAAAACCACAGACACAGTCCTACCACTGCCATTGTAAACAGAATCGCGGCAAAGGAACGCCCCTTCCCGGCAAAAATCAGCAGAAAAGCATTTTTAATCACACCGTAAAAGGGCAGCTGCACCATGGCGATCTGCTGATAACCAAAAATTGTCAGGCCCGTCAACACAAAGGCAGTCACCGTAAACACAAGGGTATACATGAGCCCAAGACCGCCCTGCACTACGGTCACAAGACGCAAAGCATAAGCGAACGTTCCCCACAGCAGTCCAATCAGCAGCGTAAAGGCTGCAGACTGCTTCCAGTCACGCTGGATGCTGCCCAGAAAGTCCTCCTTCAAAAATACCGGCTTGTCCCGTACCGTCTGAATGCAGAGAAAGTGCATGGCAGTCATCCCCGGCCCCAGCAATACCAGCCCCAGTACCATACCCAGCAGGGAGAGTGCGTCCCCGATCTGGGAAAAGAAAAACAGGGAAACCAGGAAAATCAGGCTGCAAGCCATACACATCAGGTTTGCCCAGAACAGGGTCATAAACCGATCCTCCAGAATCTGGAACCACCGGCCCAGCCCCCGTCTGCGGCGGCCTCCCGGTGCGTTGGTGAAATTACTCCAAAATGAACCCATGATCGTGTAACCTCCGGCTGTCTGATAGATGTAGTATACTATAATTTCTGCTTTATCACATCTATCTTTCCCATGCTTTTTTGCGGCAATATTAACAAAATATAAGTAATTATATACTTTGTTTTGTGTCATATAAATAAAACTTACTGGCTTCAAGCATTTGATTGCAAAATCTTGAAAATCTCCCGGGAGGAATGTATACTCAAATTATAACCAATGAAAATACAAGGAGGCTCCCATGGAACGCATTACCATTCATAACGATTCTCTCAGCGTCACACTGGATGCCGCAGGCGCCGTGCTGCACAGCATCGTGAAAGACGGTACGGAATACCTCTGGCAGGGAGATCCTGCTTATTGGGCAAGACGGGATGCAAATCTGTTCCCCTACGTTGGCCGCCTTACCGATGGCTGCTACCTGCTGGACGGCAAGCGCTATCCTATGACCATCCATGGCTTCTGCATCGGAACCGATTTTCAGATTACCGCCCAGACGGACAGTTCTCTCCGCTTCACACTGGAAGACAGTGAAAAAACCCGGGAGATCTATCCCTTCCGTTTCGTTTTCCACGTGGACTACCGTTTGGAGGGCTGCCAGATTGTAAAAACCTGCGTGGTCGAAAATCGGGACAGCCGGGAGATGTACTTTGGCCTGGGAAGCCACCCCGGGTTCCAGGTTCCATTGAACGGGGATGGCGAATTCACGGACTGGCGTCTGGAATTCAGCGAACCCTGTGAGCCTGTACGGATCGACTTTGACCCTTCCAATTACCGTATTACCGGCACCGAATCTCCCTATCCCCTGGCAGGGGGCAATACGATTCCCCTGACCCATTCGCTGTTTGATCTGGATGCCGTAGTTCTGCAGGACATAGCAAAGACCGTCACCATTTGCTCTGACAAATCCAGCCGCAGCGTAACCGTTTCCTATCCGGATATGCCCTTCCTAGGCCTGTGGCACGCCCCCAAAACTGACGCGAACTATGTCTGCATTGAACCGTGGGTAAGCCTGCCTTCTCACAGTGCTTATGTGGAAGATATTTCCTAACAGGCACATCTCATTCATCTTCCTGTCGGTGCAATCTATCAGAACGTTATTACCATCACCCTCACATAATTCGAAAGGCAGCAGGTAATGAAATATAGAATTCGCTTTTTCCTCTTTTTCACGGCAATGACCCTGTTTCATCTGGCGTCCAATTTTGCTCACCCAGTCACGCCTACCATTATTCAGGCTTTGGGTCTGCCGGATTATATGTTCGGACTGATGCTTGCCGTGATGATGATTGCCAACTTTCTGCTTTCTCCATTCTGGGGAAAGGTCAACCTGTACATCTCTTCCCGCACCTCCCTGCTGATCTGCTGTCTCGGCTACGGTGCTGCTCAGCTGGGGTTTGCTTATGCCACGTCCCAAGTCCAAATCCTGTTTGTGCGTGCCTTGGCAGGTGTCTTCATCGGCGGAGTCTTTGTCAGTTTGCTTACCTATGTGGTCAATACAGCAAAGCTGGAGGACCAAGCGAAATATCTGACATACAGCGCTACCATTCACTCGGTATTCGGCGCGTTCGGGTATCTCGTCGGCGGTTTGATCGGAGAGTTTTCCATCCAGGCAGCTTTTCTGCTTCAAGCGGTGACACTGATCGCCGCGGGATTGATATTCCGCCTGTTCTGTTTGCCGGACGCGGTCACAGCTGAAAAGGTGCCAGCAAAGCAAATTTTGAAGGAGTCCAATCCCTTGCAGGCTTTCTTCGACGCAAAGCACTTTATGAACACCGCCTTCCTGCTGCTGTTTCTCGTAAATATCCTGATCAATTTCGGCAATACAGGCTTTGATCAGGTGTTCAACTACTATCTGAAGGACCAGCTCGGACTAACCTCTTCCTATAACGGGATGATCAAGGCGGCAGTTGGACTGATTTCCTTTGTCTCCAATATGTCGCTGTGTATTTGGATCATCAGCCGAACAGACCTCCGACGCTCTATGACCGTTCTGGTGACTGCCTGCACGCTGGCGGCAGTCCTCACTGCATTCTCCCAGCAAATTGGCCTGTTTATCGCCTGCGGCATCGCGCTGTACGCCCTTTACTCCGTCAGCCTTCCGGTGCTGCAGAATATGGTCGCCCAGCAGGCCAAACCAGGGCAAAAGAATTTGGTTATGGGCTTCTATAATGCCACCAAGTCTCTGGGCAGCATTGCGGGATCTCTGATGGCTGGCTTTTTATATGAAATCCACATCCGGCTTCCGTTCCTTGTGATTGCGGTGGTCTATTTTCTGAGCGTACCAGTAATGCTGGGATACTGGATCTATTGCACCCGCCGCCTGCCCGGGACCAAATGAAAGCCGGATAAGTAAAAAAATAAGCGATGGGTATGGGCTGAACTGTCTCCAGCCAACCAGACAACAGAGTGAAAAATTACCGGCTTCTGCCCATGCCGAAAGCCATAATAGGGCAGATTGTTTACCTGCTCATTTGCCAGACTGGCGAGACCCACATAATCCAGTGCCGCCATGGCTTCTTCCCGGAGCACTTTCTCCTCATGTGTCCTTTTTTTCAGATTCAGCAGGCTGGAGGCCATACTGACGCCGGTGAAAGCGTGTCCGCCCACCATGGCGTTTTCCAGCACGGTCAGAGACTGGAACAATTTGATGTTCTGGAACGTGCGAACAATTCCCAGTTTGGCGATTTCGTCGGTGGACTTGCCCAGAATGTTCTGACCGTTATAGAGCACCTGGCCGGAGTCCGCCTTGATTACACCGCTGATCATATTAATTGTGGTCGTCTTGCCGGAACCGTTTGGCCCGATTAACGCGTGGATCTTATCGTTGGTGATATTCATTGTAAAAGAGTCCACGGCACGCAGGCCACCAAAAGTTTTGGTCAGATTCCGAATCTCCAATACATTTGCCATATCACTTTCCCTCCTTGTTTCTTGCAGACCGCTTTCCGTCCAATGCCTTGGTACTGCGGCTGGCGATGGCACCAAGAATCTTCTTGGGCAGAGAGATGATACATGGGCAGATTGATGTCCAGAAGAACCAGGTGGGGACTGGTTTTCTCAAATTCCTCCAGCACATGGGAAAAGTCCCGGCATAAATACGGAGAAAATCCGAACTTCTGCAAGTGAAGCGACAGAAGCTGTCCGATATCCGGATCATCTTCCACAACCATAATGGTGTAACGCATTCGGTACCTCCAATCTCAAAAAACCTAAGAAGAATGCCTCCAATAACCCTCCGGAGGGAACGGCTGTGCTTTCAGCATCGGAGGGCGGCATTTTGACACTGTATTTATTATGGGTAGTGTCTGGGTTCATTGTAGCACAGACATTGGTATTTCACAATCTTTCATGGGCACGGATTTTAATTTTTATGGATTAAATCTCCATCTTTGCGGTTGCTGCTTTCTGCCGGAGTGAATTTGCTGTGCCAGAAAGTGTTTAGAAAAGGCAAGAAAACCGTGCACGGGTTACCCGATGCACGGTTTTGGGGAGCCAAATGCAAGGCTCGAATCTTTTGGTAACAGGCATTGGCAGCCGACTTTTATCAGCTTGCAGATGGTGTGCTTGGTGATTTCCGAATACTGGCAGGCACAGGCTTTGTCAACGTGTGGAGGTGTTTTCCTGCATGAGGGGACATGGGGCTGATTTTCGGAGGGGGTCACAGTAATCGGGGCAGCTCAGCGGCAATGGCGTTGTGGAACACCCTGCGGACCCGAAGGAAGCGCGTGTTTTCTCGGGTGGGGTGGACCCGATTTGAGAGCAGCACCACATAGAGCCCGGTGTCTGGATCAATCAGCAAGGAAGTACCGGTAAAGCCTGTATGGCCGTAACTCCGGGGAGAGACCAGGTCGCCGTGGAAATTGCCTGGGGTTTTCAGGAAGAATCCCAAGCCGCGGTTTTCTGCCATACCTGGGGTATAATTATGGAGGGTAGCTTGCAGCATGGCCGGGGATAGAAAATATTTGCCCTTATGCCTGCCGCCGCAGGCCAGCATAGAGGCGAAGATGGTCACGTCGGCCAGATCGGAGAAGAGTCCCGCATTACCGGAGACACCTCCCAGGAACCGGGCGTTTTCGTCGTGGACCACGCCGCACAGGAAGGCTGCGTCGGACAGCTGTTCAGTGGCGGCAAAATTATCGCCTGCCGGACGATAGCCTGTGTGGGTCATTCCCAGGGGAGAGAAAACGTATTTTTGTGCCAGCTGGTCCAGGGGCGCACCGCCCACCTGCTCCAGCAGCTTGCCAAGGACAATATAGCCCATGCAGGAATAGGCTTCCTGCGTTCCTGGAGTGTAAGTTAATGGTTCGCTGAGGATGAAGGACAGAGCTTCCTTGGGAGAGGGGGCGCAGTGCTCCAAATCCATATGGGGGGCAAAACCGCTGGTATGGGTCAAAAGCTGCTGCATCGTAATTTCCGCCTTATCGGCTGGGACCTCCAGAAAGCGGCCGAGCGTGTCATCCAGACACAGCCTTCCTTCTTCTATTAATCGGAAAGTCACCGTGGTAGTGGAGAGAATTTTGGTCAAAGAGGCCATGTCGAAGCGGGTGTTTTGGTCTGCGGGAAGGACCGTGGGGTATAGCTGGGCGTTTCCGAATACTTCCTGCCGGAGAAGCCGATCACCTATGCCCACGGCGGCAGCTGCACAAGGTGCGGCGCCGCTGCGGACGGCATCGGACAGCAGACAGAATGCGGTTTCAAAAGGTTTCATAAAAAGTCTCCTTTCCTGACAAAGCTCTGTGGGAGGGCAGATTGGCCAGGCGGAAGCAAGATTCCTGCCTGTAAAATTGTTACATAATTTCAGGATTTTATAGAAAATTTTAGCCGATGTTCTAAAAGGAACAAAAGATTGGTAACAAAAGTTTTAACCATTTCGTCCAGGGATAGAGTACAACATATTGACGTGATTGTCAATGTGCTTGAAAGAGCACAGATGGTTGTTGTATATACTGCACAATTTAGCCGTCTAAAATGGTGTAAACAGCCGAAAATGCGGACGCGTGAGAAAATGCAATTGACATTTAATTTCAAGAAATGTATATTGGAGTTAAGAATTAATTTTAAAAAATAAATCCCCACATGAAAAGAGGTTCTGCAACGTGACAAAAAAATTTTTAATGGCGCTCCTAACCATATTTGTCGCAATGATTGTGATGTTCATTGTGATCCAGAGTATGCCCGGCGACCCGGTGGATATTATGGCAACGGACATTATGAAACGCCAGAATGTTCAGTATGAAATTGCATATGAGCGTGCGAAATCCATATTGAATTACGACCCGGAGATGCCGATAACCCAGAGATTCTTCAACTATGTCAAGGGCATCGTCACCGGCAACTTGGGCACCAGCATGACCTATCAGAGAAGTGTGGCTTCTGTGGTGGGCGGTGCCCTTCCGTGGACGCTTCTGGTGGTCAGCCTATCGCTGTTCCTATCCTTTGCGGTGGGTGTTTTACTGGGCATCTATATAGCTTGGAAGCGAAGCAAGGTACTCAATGCCGTGCTCATCGGATACCAGTCCATTTTCGGGGCCATTCCCAATTATGTGCTGGGCTATCTTCTGGTGTTCCTTTTCTCGGTGGTTTTGGGCGTGCTTCCTGCCCGAGGGGCATACAGCACCGAGGTGACGCCGGGCTTCAACGGTCCCTTTATTCGGGACGTGCTGACCCACGCCTGCCTGCCAGTGCTCACCTACTTCCTTACAACGGTGGCCGGCTGGATCATCTCCATGAAGGCGAACTCCCTGAGTGTGCTGGGTGAGGACTACATCACCTACGCCCAGGTCCGTGGCCTGTCCAACCGCCGCATCCTGACAACGTACCTTAGTAAGAATGCCTTGCTTCCTTTGGTTACCAGCCTGGCGGTGAGCTTTGGCCTGCTGTTTGGCGGCTCTCCTTTGATCGAGAACCTGTTTTTCTACCCCGGCGTCGGCTACTACCTGAATAAGGCCATTGCGGCCCGGGATTATCCGCTGATGCAGGGAATGTTCTTCATCATCATCACCATGGTAGTGCTGTCCAGCTTTGTGGCGGAGTTCCTGTATAAATACCTGAATCCCCGTCTGCGGGATGCATAACCGAAGGAAGGAGTGCATTGACCTAATGAGAAAAGAGCAAGAAAGCACAGGTGTTCGCAGCCTGCATAAGACCAGCGGTGTAAAATACTTCTTTTCTTCTATCTGGAAGAACAAGATGTCCCGGGTGGGTCTGATCATTCTCCTGGTGTTCCTGGCAATGGCTGTGCTTGGACCCTTGTTTTTAGACCAACCCAAGTCGGACTATCTCCACCGGCTCCAAGGCCCCTCGGCCCAACACTGGCTGGGCACGGATTACGCGGGTAAGGATACCCTGGTTCAGCTGATTCTGGGCGCCAAGGACGTGCTTTTGGTGGCGTTCTTCGCTGGTGTCATTTCCATTACCATTGCCTGTGTCGTCGGCATTGTCTCCGGCCTGCTGGGCGGCAAGGTGGATACCATTTTAATGGTAATCACCAATGTGGTAGTCACCATTCCCAACTTCCCTTTGACGATGGTCCTGTCCATGGTCATATCCATTACGAATCCATTCATGTTTGGCCTTGTGCTGAGTATTCAATCCTGGGCAGGCCTTGCCAAAGCGATTCGCTCCCAGGTGCTGATTATAAAGAACAAGGAATTTATTGAGGCCAGCCGGATACTGGGTATCAGCAACTTTAATATTATTGTGAATGATGTGATTCCCAACATCATCTCCTACATTGCCGTGAACTTTATCAGCATGATGAAGGAAGCGATCATGGCTGCCGTGGGCCTCATGTATTTGGGCCTGGTTCCCTTCCAGGGCAACCATTGGGGCATGATGATCCAGCTTGCCTTGACGGTCAGCGGTGCCATGATGGGCTCCAGCGCCATCGTGTACTTCCTGGCTCCCGTGGTGTGCATCGTCTTGTTCCAGCTGGGCTGCTACCTGTTTGCCACCGGACTGGACGATGCCCTGAACCCGAGACTGCGGAACTGAGAAAGAGAGGAACAGAATCATGGAACCCATTATTGAACTGAAAAACCTCTCCGTTGACTTTCGGACCAACAGCGGAACCCTGCGGGCCGTGGACAATGTGACCATGGACATTTACCGCGGTGAGATTGTGGGCATCATCGGCGAAAGCGGCAGCGGCAAGACTACCTTGATTTCCAGCATTTTAAGGACGATCCGCGCCCCCGGCCGCATTGCTGAGGGAGAGGTGATCTACCACTGCAAAGACGGAACCACGGTGGACCTGCTGAAGCTCACTGAAAAGGACTACAATTCTTACCGCTGGACCGAGATTACCACGGTGTTCCAGGCGGCTCAGAATGTGCTCAATCCCACCCTGCGTATTAAAGACCATTTCCTTGAGACTGCCATGGCCCACAACAGCAAGCTGACCAAGCGGGAGATTCTGGACAGGGCAAAGGAGCTGTGCGCCAAGGTGCGCCTGGAGGAGCGGGTGCTGGATAGCTACCCCCATCAGCTCTCCGGCGGCATGAAACAAAGAGTTATCATTGCGCTGAGTCTGCTGCTGGAGCCGGAGCTTCTCATCTTGGACGAGCCAACCACGGCTTTGGATGTGATTACCCAGTGGTATATTCTGGATATTCTCCGGAAAATTCACGAAGAAAGCGGCATTACCATGGTGTTCTGTACCCATGACGTAGCCATCATCGGCTCTGTGGCGGACCGAATCGCGGTTATGTATGCCGGACAGATTGTGGAATATGGCAAGCTGGAGGACGTGTTCCTTCGCCCGGCCCATCCCTACAGCCGGGGCCTTATCCGTGCGGTGCCGTCCCTGCGGGACGACATTTCCAAACGAGCGGCCATTCCGGGATACCCGCCGAACCTGCTGGATCTGGCACCTGGCTGCCGCTTCGCTCCACGATGCTTCCTGAAAGAGCAGGGCATTTGTGACGGCATCACCGGCAACCTGGAAAAAATGGTCTCCCTGGGAGACAACCAACAATATACCCTCTGTGGGCACTGGAAGGAGGTAAAACGTCTTGCCACCACTGATTGAACTTAAAGATGCCGGCATTCGGTTTACCAGCGGCGCCGGACGAAAAAAGAATACCATCCAGGCCTTGACCGGGGTGAATCTTACCATTGACCAGGGAGAGATCATTGCAGTGGTAGGGGAAAGCGGCTGCGGTAAAACCACCATGGGCAAACTCATCGTGGGTATTCACAAGCCGACGGAGGGCCAGGTCCTCTACAAGGGCCGGGATATCTGGACTCTCAAGGGAAAGGATTACCATGAGTACCGCATGGGCGTTCAGATGGTCCATCAGGACAGCTATGCTGCCCTAAACCCCAATAAAACCATTTTCCAATCCCTGTCCCTGCCTCTTTTGCAGCACCACATCGTGAAAAACGAGGCCGAAGCGTTTGAATACCTTTCGGGGTTATTGGTGGATGTGGGCCTGAATCCGCCTGCAATTTTCCTGGAAAAATATCCGCACCAGCTGTCCGGAGGCCAGCGTCAGCGGCTTCTGCTGGCCAGAGCCTTGTCCGTGCGGCCGGAGCTTATCGTGGCCGATGAGCCTGTGTCCATGGTGGACGTGTCCATGCGAATTTCGCTTCTGAGCCTCATGGCCAGAATGAAGGAAAAGTACAATGTAAGCTTCCTGTACATTACCCACGATTTGGGCACAGCCCGGTATATTGCAGCCTCTGGACGAATTGTGGTCATGTATCTGGGCCGGATGATTGAATGGAACTCCATTCAGAAGGCAATTGACTGTCCTATGCACCCCTATTTCCATGCACTCATTTCTGCGGTGCCGGAAGCGGACCCCAAACGCCGCACAGAATTTGCCAGGCAGCTGCCTTTGCGGTCCCTGGACTTGCCAAACTTGCTGAACCTGCCCAGTGGATGCAAATTCCACCCAAGGTGCCCTTATTATGAAGAGATTTGTGCCCGTGAAGAACCGAAGCTTCACCCGCTGAATGGAGGTTATGTTGCATGCCACAGAGCAGAGGAAATTCTGGCCCAGCGGGAAAAGGAGAAAAGTGGAATCTAGAGCTAAGTCATATTGTCGGGCTGCTGCGCTTTATTGCAGCCATGACCGGTGCACTGCTGGTCATCAGCCTACTCTTCTTTTTCCTGAGTGAAAAAACCGAGGCAGACAATGTGGTCTATTCCATCACAATTTTGGTAAATCTCATAGCATTTCTTGGCTCCTCCCTGGGGGCTTGGAAATTAGACAAAAAAGACGAGGAGCTGACGGAGCGGGAGCGAAAGCTCTCTTCCTCCAAGAAGAAAGGAGCGCAGCAAAATGGAAAATAACAGAAGCTATCGCAAAATCTCAGAAAAAGCGGATATTCAGGCGGCCATGGCCTTATTCAACAGCTGTGCAGATAATGGCGAGGTGCTCTACAAGCGTTTTGATACAGAGACGGCATTTGAACGCTTCTTTCTCCATAGAGAGGACGGCGTCCGGACAATTTCCATCGTGGAGAGCCAGTATGGCGGCTTTGCATCCGGATGCCTGAACGAGCAGGGGACCAAGGGCTATGTGACCTTTGTTGCCGTTCAGCCGGAACGGCGCCGCCAGGGCGTTGGCCGGGAACTCCTGCACGCGCTGGAAGAACAGATGCGGGCGATGGCCGGAGAAAAACTGGAAAGCTTTGAGGCTTCCTTTTTTAATCCCATGAACTTCGTCTGGATCGTCCCCGGCACCGATGGCCATGAGCATCCCAACGCTCCCGGCGTGGATGTGGCTGGCAGCGGCTATCTGTTCCTGAAAAACTGCGGCTACCGGGATTTTGCCTACCAGAATTCCTACCATTTGAACCTGCAGGGATACCAGATGACCGAGGACGTGGCCCGCAAGGAGGAGACGCTTCGGGAAAAGGGCATCCAGATCACGTATTACGATTCCGAAAAGCATACTGGCTTGGAGGAAACCTTGGTGAATCTGAACAACGACATGTGGTACAAGGAGATTATGGCCGTGGCGGCCAAAAAGGACGGCCCACCCCTTCTCATTGTGGACTGGAATGGCAAGGCCATGGGCTTTACAGGCCCCCTGTACGTTCAGGAGAACGGCAGAGGCTACCTGGCGGGCGTCGGCATTCACAGTGACTGCCGCGGAAATGGCGCTGGCAAGGTCCTCTTTGGACGGCTGTGCACAGGTCTGCGAGATCTGGGCGCCAAGTATATGACCCTGTTTACGGGCGAGACCAACCCTGCCCGGAACATTTATGAGGCACAGGGCTTTAAAATTGTAAGAACTTGGGCGGATATGCGCAAGCAGGCAAAATAAATCAGCAGATTCACGGATTGTACCGATGAATTACGGCATCCGCAATAAAAAGGAGAGATTTTATGACACAGGACGGGAAAAAAGTGATCATGGCAATTGGCGGCCATATCGGTGATGCAGAATTGACCTGCGGCGGTGTGCTGGCAACCGCCAGCCTGCGGGGCGATCACATTGTCACCGTAGCGCTCACCGGCGGCGAGCGGGGCAATCCGCCCCACATGACCGTGGAGGAGTATCGCAAGCAGAAGATTCAGGAGGCCGAGACCTTTGCAAAAATGCTGGGCGGCGAAGCGGTGGTGTTCCCCTACGTCGACGGAGAGCTTCCCGAGGACGACGCGGTAAAGTTCATGCTCTGCGATGTGATCCGCAAGTATAAGCCCGACGTGCTGCTGACCCATTGGAAAAACAGTATGCACAAAGACCATGAGGCCACCCACCGCATCGTCAAGGATGCACAGTTCTTTGCGGGACTGGCTTCCATCGAGCGGGAATTGCCGGCTCACTATGCGGCAGGCCCTTATTATGCGGAAAACTGGGAAGACTCCGAGGGCTATGTACCTTACACCTATGTAGAGGTGACGCCGGAGGGCTTCGACCTCTGGTATAAGGCCATCTCCACCCACTGGTTCACGGTTCATTCCACCAGCTTCCACTACCGGGACTACTACGCTACGCTGATGAAGATGCGGGGCTACCTCTGCCGGAAGGAATACGCCGAGACCTTTACCGTTGAAGAGATCGAGAAGAAACAGATCAAGACCTCTTTCTGATGAAAAGAGATACAACCGCATTCCGCTGCTCATCGGAGGCGGTGATAATAAAAAACAAGGAGGAAAACAAAATGAAAATCACGAAACGCGTACTTGCTCTTTTGCTGGCGGCCATGATGACCGTTGGTATGCTGGCAGGCTGTGCAAGCCAGGAGAGCGAAGCCCAGGCTCCCGAGGAAACTGCCGTGCAGCCCAATCTGGCCGGTGTGGACAACGACCTGACTATGGAAGCTGAGGGCGAAGTGGACACCAGCAAGGTCCTGACCACCCTGATTGACTGCGATGCCACCCCTGCTTTTAACGGAAACCCCTACGATGAGACCGCCGGCATCAACTGGTCCATCCAGCCCTTCATGTATGACTACCTGGCCTTCTTCTCTCCCATGCCGGAGCGTACCTTCAAGAACTCCCTGATGGAGAGCTACACCTATGAAGATCTGGTCATGACCATTAAGCTTCTGCCTGACCTGAAGTGGAGTGACGGCTCCGCCCTGAATGCGGATGATGTGCTGACCAACTTCTATTGCGACCTGACCGCTACTACCCTCTGGAACTACATGGAGAAGATCGAAAAAGTGGACGATCTGACCATCCGCATGACCTTCTGCCAGGACAGCCCCCTGCTTCTGAACCTGGTGGTCCGCAACCCCATCCGTACTCCTGATGAGATCTACGGCAAGTGGGCTGAGCAGTACAAGGATGTCGCCGAGAATATGCGCGTCTACGACGAAGAGTCCAAGACCATGAAGTTCACCGACGAAGGCAACGAAAAAAATGCTGCCATTAAGCAGGACCTGCTGAGCTTCAAGCCCGCTCCCGATGAAGTCGTTTGCAGCGGCCCCTACGTTATCGACAAATACAACACCTCTGAGATCCTCTTCAAAGCCAACCCCGAGTACCGTCAGGAAATGCTTATCCCCACGATCCGCGGCCTGCGTCCTGGCGACTCCCAGGCTTTTGCCACTGCACTCCTCGGCAACGAGTACACCATTGAAAACGGCGGCCTGAACCTGGACATGTCCGCTCAGATCGACGCCAAATACGCCGACACCATGCGCAAGATTTTTGTACCCGAACTGAGCCAGATCGGCTATACCATGAATGTTCAGGCCTATCCTCTGGACAAGCCCGAAGTCCGCAAGGCCATTTCTATGGCCATCGACCGCAACAGCCTGCTGGCCGTTGCCGAACCCGGCAGCTTTAACGGCAGCCTGCAGAATTCCGGCCTGCTGCCTTCCCTGGAGGGCACCTATGCCGATCAGAGCTTCGTGGACACCCTGACCAAGTATGAGTACAACCCCGACGAGGCCGCCAAGCTTCTGGAGTCCATCGGCTGGACCAAGCAGGGCAATATGTGGGTGGACGAGAAGGGCGAGTCCCCTGTGATCTCCATTGCCACGATCAGCAGCTGGCCCTCCTTTATGATGACCGGTGAAGCCATGAGCCAGATGCTCACCGACTTCGGCTTCAACATTGACTTTAAGCCCATGGAGTTTGGTCTGTGGAACGACTTTACCCGTGCCGACGAGAAGATGATCTGCTGCACCTTCGTAGCTCAGGCCCCCACTTACGCCCATCCCTGGGAGTGCTTCAACGACCTGTTCGTAGCCAACACCCGTACCGGCTGGGAGAAGCTGGAGCCTGGTCAGGACCGGATCTTTACTGACCCCGTGGACGGCAAGGAATACAACGTTACCGAAATGCTGCGCAAGATGTTCACCACCTACGATGACGCGGAGCTGAAGGACCTGACCCAGCAGTTAATGAAGCTGTCCAACGACCTGTGCGGATTCATCTCCGTGCTGGAAAAGGGCGCACCTATCCGCATCTACGACCCCAAGCTGCACCTGCCTGAGGCTGAGATGAACGCTCTGCAGACCAGCTACTACTACTTCGGCGATTTGAATGTTATGCTGGCTAAGATGCTGCACGACAATCAGATTTATTTCACCAAGTAAGCTGAGCAAGCTTTTCCCTTCCTTCCTAATGTACAAAGCCAGGCTCTGCCTGGCTTTGTACATTTTCTCCTCGGATGCCTTTTTGGGAAATAGAAGGCACCCCCATCTGCCGTGCGGCAAATGGGGGTGCCTTAATGAAACGGGTCAATCCTTCAGAATTCCCCAGGCAATGCCGATCAGGCCGCCGGAGAGCAGATGCCCCTTTACGGAACGCTGCAGGCTGGTCCGTTCCGGAAGCTTTTCGGCGGAAACAGGTCCGGATAGCTGATATAGCCAGCGGTAGATGGCATTGTCATTTTGCTGAAAATTATAGAGAGAGTAGTCGTCTGCAAAACGGCGGATGCCGGAATTTTCGGAAAGCAGGCCATATAATTCCGGAGACAGGAGCCAGGTACCGCAGAGAATGGCCCTGGGCTTTTCTGAAATCCAGGGACCGGGAACTTCCGAGAAGAACCGCTTCGCCCATGTGTAGGAGGCGTCCAGCTTCTCGCGGGTAAGCTTGGCATCGGAGGGAATGTGGACACTGAGAATGGGGTCTCCTGCCTGGAGGCCCTCCGGGAGTGGCTCATTGCGTTCCGTCAGTCGGTATTCAAATTCCAGTTCGCCCAGCCGGAAGAGAAGCCTGCCGGTCTGCCGCCAGGTCCAGAAGCCCCGGTCATAGCCCCAGCGCCCGGTAATCTCGTAGGTCTCCCGCAAGAACCGGGGCAGGCACAGCATGGTGGCAAAATAAACGTCCTCCCCAATTCCCTGCCGCCGATATTCCTCCCGGGTAAAACAGGCGCCACCCAGGGTAGCCGCCAGAAGCGGAAGGCCACCGTCTTCGGCATAGGTGGGAAGCAGAGCAGTGATCTCGCTCCATGCTTTTTGGGCGGTATGGGGTTTACTGAGGGCCGCCAGGGGAAGCTTTGGAAGGGAGGCAATCACAGAGGGCAAGGATGCAAGAACAGGGGACGGTATGGAAAGCTGTCGGGCCAGGTCCAGAATATCACTTGACAGGTCCTGCACGGCAAGAAAATCCATTTTCTGAGACATAAATAGGACTCCTTATATGAAATTTCCAAAGTCATTGCCGGTGGGGGAGGGTGCTGTTCAGGCTCTTTTCCAAGTAAATGGCAATGTGGTCGTAGTCAAGATAGGCGACGGCGGAGTACAGAACGTCCACAGCCAATAGCTGAGCAATACGGCTGCTCATGGCGCCGCTTCGCTGGGCAATCTCCGGCGCAGAAATATGAAGCACCACGTCTGCGTTTTGGGCCAGAGTGCTTTTCCCGAATTCCGTCAAGGCGATGACCGGGGTCTGGCACGCCTTTGCAAGGTTCAGAATCTCCAGAATTTCCTTGGTGCTGCCGGACATCGAAATGAGAACCGCTACGTCTCTTGAGGTCATGTTGGCGGCATACACCAGCTGCACGTGATGGTCCAGACTGAAAAAGGTGTTTTTGTTGATCCGCAGCAGCTTGCTGTGAAGATCCTCACCCACCAGGGCAGAGGCACCCACTCCGAAGATCCGGACGGATTTGGCACACAGGATCTTCTGGGCGGCCAATTCCACGGCCTTGGGGTCCAGCAGAGTGGCGGTGTCACGAATGGCTCGGAGACTGTTGTTTTTGGCGGTCTCAATCAGCTCATCAATGGTCTCTGCGTCGCCGATATCGGAAAAGGGCAGGGCGGGAAGGGACTCGTCCGCATCCTTGTGAAGCTCGGAGAAGAGGGCCTTCTTCAGGGCCTTCAGGCCGTCAAAGCCAATGGTCTTGCTGAAGCGGACCCAGGCTGCTTTGCTGACGCCGGACTGTTTTGCCAGATCTGCGATGGGGTAGCGAAAAACATCGTTGATATGGCCGAGAAAATAGTCGGCGACCTTCTTTTCTGCGTTGCTCAAATTTTCGTACACGCCTTTTGTTCTGAGTTCAATATTTGTCATAACAAATTCCTTCCCTTCGGAAATTTTGCAATTCGATATGGTAAAAACAGCAGACAGCGGACTGTACCGACAGATCGGGACGGCACAAATTCTGGTAGCTGCGAATTATGAAGGACGGAGGCTGACAGAGTCAAAAATCGGAGCAGCAGCAGTATGGTGCACCGAGCAGAACAGACGGAATTTCTAAAAAGTTTCACGGATAAGTACATTAAACGTGTTTTTTGTTTCATCATATCAAAATTTGGATCATGCCGTCAATAGGGTTTTTACAATTCGTGCATATCGCACAATTAGATTATATAATATAGTGCATTTTGTATAAATAGCACAAAACCGTATTGATTTCTAAAAAATAATTGGTATAATAAAACCAGGTTAAATATTCCTGCTTATTTTTTTGACCCAGATAGAAATTTTGTTTCGCTGAATTGGAACAAAATAAGAAACTTTGGATTTGGTAAGCGAAGGATATTTATTGGACAGAAAACACAGAGGAAAAACAGGCGGAAGCGCATCGGAATCGCCCCCTGAAAACACCATATGTGGGATTAAAACATTGGAGGAGCTTAACATGGTAGAATTGCAGCGAATTGCTACAGAACAGCGAAACCCGAATACAGCCCATATCGATACCCTGTCTACGCTGGATATGGTAAAACTCATCAACCAGGAGGACCACAATGTAGCCGACGCGGTGGCGGCGGTAACCCCTAAAATCGCAGAGGCCATCGATGTGATTGCAGATCGGCTCAGTAACGGGGGACGTCTCATTTACTCCGGCTGCGGTACATCCGGCAGACTGGGAATTCTGGACGCTGTAGAGTGTCCGCCCACCTACTCCACAGACCCGGAGCTGGTGCAGGGCCTCATCGCCGGGGGATATCCTGCCATCTTCAAGGCTGTGGAAGGCGCGGAGGACAATTTTGACCTGGGACGAATGGACCTGGAAGCCATCCACTTCTCCGAAAAGGATGTTCTGGTGGGACTGGCGGCAAGTGGAAGAACCCCCTATGTGCTGGGCGCTATGGATTATGCAAAGAAGCTGGGAGCGGCGGTCATCGGCGTTACCTGCTGCCCGGGATCGGAAATCGATCAGTCTGCGGACATCGGCATCTCGCCCACCCCGGGTCCTGAGGTCATCACCGGCTCCACCCGCATGAAGAGCGGCACTGCCCAGAAGATGGTGCTGAATATGCTCTCCACCGGCACCATGATCAAAATGGGCAAGGTATACGGAAACCTTATGGTGGACGTAAAGCCCTCTAACGAGAAGCTGGTTCGCCGCTGCATTACCATTGTCTGTGCTGCTGCTGAATGCGACGAGCAGACTGCCATAGCCGCCCTGGAGGCCTGCGGCTATCACCCAAAGACGGCTATCGTGATGATTTTAAAGCATACGGATACAGCTCAGGCGGAGGCCCTTTTGGCTCAGGCAAACGGCCGTATTGCCAGAGTTCTGGAAGTTTAAGCAAAACTGGTGGGTTACAAAGGAGTCAAAATTATGATTTTATTTGGCGTGGATTGCCTGGACGAGCATTTGGATTTGCTCATGGGTCGTGTCGCTCTGCTGACAGCGCCCTCCGGGCGTACGGCGGACAATCGCTCTACCATCGAAAAACTTCAGGGCTGCTGCAACTTGCAGCTGCTGCTGGCACCGGAACATGGCGTCCGAGGGGATAAGCCTGCAGGAGCGCTGTTTACAGACGAGACCGACGAGGAAAGTGGTCTGCCTGTGTGCAGCCTGTACACGGAAAACTCCAAACGTCTTTCCCGGCGGGTTTTAGACTGCTTCGACACCTTGGTATACGACATTGCGGACGTGGGCAGCCGATATTACACCTTTATCAGCACCCTGCGGTATTGCCTGGAGGACTGCGCTGCGGCGGGAAAACGGTTCGTTGTGCTGGACCGTCCCAATCCCCTGGGCAGCCGGGTGGAGGGCGGACTGCTGCGAATGGAAAACAGCAGTTTTGTGGGCATTTATGATCTGCCGGTGTGCTACGGCCTGACCTGCGGCGAGCTTGCCCTGATGATGAACGAGGAACAGCATATCGGATGTGACCTTCATGTGGTGCGCTGCAAAGGGCTGGACGGCAATATGACCTTCCGGGACTGGGGTCGTCCCTGGATCATGCCCAGCCTGAATATGCCTCGTTACGAGACTGCGCTGCTCTACCCCGGCACCTGTATGTTCGAGGGTACCAACTGCTCGGAAGGCCGAGGCACTGCGGACCCCTTTGCCATTATCGGCGCACCCTTTGTGAAGGCCGAGGCCTTCACAAGAGAATTTGAAGCACTGGGGCTTCCTGGCGTTATGGGAACGCCTATCTACTTCACTCCCACCACTTCCAAGCATCAAGGGGTCCTCTGCGGCGGCATTCACCTGCATATTACCGATGAAAAGGCACTGGAACCTGTAAAGCTGGGGGTTCTGATGCTGGATCTGCTGAGACGGATGTACCCGGATGACTTTCAGTTCCTGCCCCCTGTGCGGGAAGGGGGAAAACCCTTCATCACTCTGATTGCCGGACATCGGGACTTTGAATCCCCCAATTGGGATGCTTCCGTCATCCTGAGCCGATACGAAGCGGAGAGCGAAAGCTACCGCAGCCGCATGCGTCCCTACGAAATCTATACAAGGAGCCTATGACCATGGAATTGACGATTCGGCAAATGATTGGGCAGAAAACCATCCTGGGTTTTCATGGCCCGGACCTTCCCGAGGATTTTGAAGCTTTCATCCGAGAATACCAGGTAGGCAATGTGATTTTGTTTCAGAGGAATGTGCAAAGCGCCGACCAGCTTTACACGCTCTGCCAGAAAATTCGCCGGGTCATTCTGGAAGCCACCGGTTTTCCGCCCTTTATCGTTATCGACCAAGAAGGCGGACTGGTGTCCCGGATTCCGCCGGATGCAGTGAACGTGCCCAGCGCTATGGCTCTGGGTGCCACGGGTAACCCCGAGAATGCCTTTGAAGCGGCGAAAATCACTGCCCGGCAGCTCCGGGGCCTGGGACCAAACTTTACCATGGCACCAGTGCTGGACGTCAATAGTAACGCTGACAACCCAGTCATCGGTGTACGGAGTTACGGCGACGATCCCAGATTGGTGGCAGTCTTTGGAGAAGCTGCGGTCCGAGGCTATGAAGATTCCGGCGTGCTGTGCTGCGGTAAGCACTTCCCGGGCCATGGAGATACCTCAGTGGACAGCCATGTGGGCCTGCCCTGTGTAGATAAGACTGTGGAAGAGCTGGAAAAAATGGAACTGATTCCCTTCCGCCGGGCAATTGAGGCAGGGATCCCTGCCATTATGAGTACTCACATTCTCTTTCCTAAGATTGAGCCCGATAGGGTGCCGGGCACCATGTCCCGGAAAATCATCACAGGGCTTCTGAAGGAGAGACTGAGATTCCAGGGACTGGTGTTCACAGATTGCCTGGAAATGAATGCCATTCAGAAATTCTACGGCACCGCCAAAGGCATGGTGGAGGCTTTCCGAGCCGGTGTGGATTTGGCGGAGATTTCCAGCACGTTCTCTCTGGAATGCGACGCTGTACGCTACGCCAACGAAGTGGCGGAGCAGGGCGGCTTCGATATGGACGAGATGCGCGCTTCTGTGAAAAAGATTCTTGCTTTTAAGGAAAAACTGGCAGATTATCCTCTGGAGAGAAGCCTATGCAACCAGCCCAAGGACAGGGAAGCTTCGAGAAAAATGGCCCGTCAAGCACTGTGCATGTACGATGGTACACCCTTTGCGGTGACGGAGAAAACCTTTTTCTGCGGCTGTGCAGACTATCGTACGACAGAGGCGGCAAATCTGATTGCCTGTGTAGAGCCCTTTGCGGAGTACATGACGAAGCACTTTGGGGGCGGTGGAATGACCACGGGAAAGAATCCCCAGGACGAGGAAGTGCACAAAATCGCCAATGAGGCATCCCGGTGGGATAACATTGTCCTTGCCACCTGCAATGCACATCTGTATACAGGCCAGCTGGAACTGGCAAAGGCTCTGGCGGCCACGGGAAAGCCCTTGATGATCGTGACTACCCGGAACCCCTATGACTTGCCGAAGCTGCCGGCCTGTGCCTGCAAGATAGCTGCCTTTGACTACACAAAAGACTGCTTTGACGCTTTGATCGATGTGTTCCAAGGCGCACCTTTGACGGGAACCATGCCGGTTTCTTTGTGAGGTGGCGATTGTGTTTGTAGCAGGCATTGACGGCGGCGGCACACACACCCGGTTGGAACTGCGGGATGAAAAGAATCAATTTATTGAACGGATGATCTTCGGCCCCTTTAACCTTAACAGCATCGGCGAGACGGCATTTCGGAGCCTTCTCCATGAGGTGCTGGATGCGTGCGGCGATTTGTCCCAGTGCCGGGGCTTATGCATTGGTGCGGCAGGAGTGTCTAACTCCCGGGTAAAGGAAATTTTATCGGAGGTGCTGGGAAACGCCGAAATGAAGGGCCCCTGGAAGCTGTGCGGTGACCAGGAGATTGCCCTTCGGGGGGCTATGGACACACCGGGTCTCGCGGTAATCGCCGGAACCGGCTCCATATGCTTCGGCAAGAATGAAAGCGGCGAGACGGCCCGCAGCGGCGGCTTTGGGCACCTGATTGACGACAGCGGCAGCGGCTATGCTCTGGGACGGGATGCTCTGTCAGCTGCGGTACGTTTTCTGGACGGCCGCGGCGGCAGCGAAGCGCTCTGCCATGGAATCTTTGAAAATCTCGGTATCTCCTCGGCGGAAGAGCTTGTCCGGTTTGTCTATGGGCCGGAAACCAACAAGTCGGACATTGCTAAGCTGTCCGGGGTCGTGCTGGCTCTGGCCGGGCAGGGAGAGAATGCCTCTGGGGAGATATTGACCCGGGGGGCGGAAGAGATTGCCTGCATGGTGAAGGCGGTACAGAATCGGCTGAACCTGCCCAATTGCCCCATCGCACTGCTGGGAGGACTGTTGGAATCGGAGAACCCCTACCGTCAGGCTGTGGAAAAAGCGCTGGCGCCCTATGGTAAGACCCAGTATCCCTGTCATGACGCTCTGTGGGGCGCAGCCCAGATGGCCTGGGAGCTGGCCTAACCAGTCATAATCACCGGATTTCTTTCTGAAATCCGGTGATATTCTGAGTTTATACGCCTGGCTGAAAGAGCAGCTTTCGGGTAATTGAAGGGCCATGCGCTCTAAAATGGGGAAAACGGACGGACGTCTTGGCAGGCGTCTCTCTGCGGGTAAAATAAGGGACAGGGAAAATCGAAATTGCATCCTATTGTGTCCTGTGGTATAGTAACCGTAGAAATCGATATCGAGGGGATTCGGACATTTTATGACGCTTTCTGTGCTTATCCAGCAAATTCTGATCATCTTTATGGAGATTGGCATCGGTCTTACAGCCGCGAAATGCGGTATTATCAAAGAAAGTGACAGTAAATTCCTGTCCAATCTGGTCATGTCGGTGACACTGCGTGTACCCTGCTTGCCAGCACCAACGTCTCCGGCGGCAGAGAGACGGTACTTCTGATGCTTATGAGCTTCGGCCTGCTCATCAGTTTCTACCTGGTCTGCACCGGGGTGTGCCTGGCCATCAGCCGGAAATTAAGGCTGACCCCCGGTCAGAAAGCCGTGTTCATCGGCACCACGGTGCTCTCCAACAGTGCATTTATCGGCATTCCACTGGCCTCCGCCATTCTGGGACAGGCTCTGGGGACGGTCTACGGCGCTGTAGGACTTATGGCTTATAACCTGCTGTTCTTCACCTATGTGACCAGGCTGTTCCAGCCGGAGAGAAAGCTGAGCTTCAAGCAGTTTCTGACGCCTTGCAACATCTGTACCGCCGTGATGATTTTGATGCTCCTGGCGGGGCTGCGGTTCCCTGTGCCTGTCCAGAGCTTCCTCTCCGCCGTGGGCAACTGTACCACGCCGCTGGCCCTTATGGTGGCTGGCGCCATGCTGGCGGGAAGCCGGGCCGTGGACCTGCTCAAGCGTCCGTTCCTCTACCTGGTTACGGGCCTGCGGTGCATCCTGTTTCCCCTGGTATTTATCCTCATTCTGTGGCTTCTGCCCCTGGACCGGACTCTCTGCATGGGCGTCAGCATCCTCGCCGCTTGTCCCGCCGGAAGCCTCACGGCGGTGCTGGCCCGGCAGTATGACCTGGAGGGGGAGCTTGCCAGCCAGGCCGTCGCCCAATCCACCCTGTTTATCTTGATCAGCATACCGCTGCTGCTATCCTTGGCGAGTAAGCTGTTCTGATGAAAATTAAGATTTGAACAGGGTGCCTGCATGGATTGATATTGCCCTGCAAAAAGCCTCAAAGAGGATTTTTGACAGTCTGAGCCCCATCGGAGTTTCGCTCCGATGGGGCTCATTTCATGCTATGGCTTTTAGGTCCTTCAGGACCTGGTTTTGGATGGGGAGGCGTTCCCGGCGAGGGTAGGTTTCCTGATACCAGAAAAGAAGCCGCTGTGCGTCCTGCCGGTTCAGACGCCGGATCAGGGGGCGGGTGAGGCCGTGGGCTGCAATGAAAATCCAGCACACCGCCGACGGAGCGTCCTGGTACCGGATGGGAGCACCATAAACCCGCTCCAGAATCTCCAGGGCCTCCTGCGAGGCGGCAGTGTCTGCTTTTTTCGCCAGGTAGGCTCCCAGTGCTTCCAGGAAATCGTCGTGACAGCGGTCATCGGAGAGCTTCTTTCCGATTCCAAAGAGGCCGGATGCAGGCACCAGCTTTTTCTGGGCCTGCTTCACTGCGTCCAGATACCCTGCGTAGAGTTTTTGTAACTCCTCCATAGTCCGTCAGGCGAAGGGGTTCTCCGTGGGATAGGGCAGATTCTTGGGCTGGTTGTAGGCAATGTCCTGGATTCCCAGATACCGGAACAGGCTGTGGAGGGCCTTGCCTACATGACCGAAGGCCACGGCGCCGTGGTGGGGATACCGCTTCTCAATCAGCACATGGCGGTAGAACCGGCCCATTTCGGGAATGGCGAAGACGCCGATGCCGCCGAAGGAACGGGTGGCCACGGGAAGCACCTCGCCCTGGGCGATGTAAGAGCGGAGGTTGCCCTCGGAGTCGCACTGGAGACGGTAGAAGGTGATGGGGCTGGCGGCGATGTCGCCTTCCAGGGTGCCGCGGGTGATGTCGGGGGTACCGCCGTTTTCCAGCAGGCGGTTCTGGATGAGCTGATACTTCACGGCCCGGTCGGCGCACATTTTGCAGGAGGGTGTGTTGCCGCAGTGGAAGCCCATAAAGGTGTCCGTGAGGGTGTAGTCGAACTTTCCGGCGATGTCCTCGTCGTAGAGGTACTTGGGCACGGAGTTGTTGATATCCAGCAGGGTCACGGCGTCGCCGGTGATGCAGGCGCCGATATACTCAGACAGAGCGCCGTAGATATCCACTTCGCAGGCCACGGGGATGCCCCGGGAGGCCAGGCGGGAGTTGACGTAGCAGGGCTCAAAGCCAAACTGGCTGGGGAAAGCGGGCCAGCACTTGTCGGCAAAGGCCACATACTTTCTGGCGCCCTTGTGCTCCTCGGCCCAATCCAGCAGCGTCAGCTCAAACTGTGCCATACGCTCCAGAAGATCGGGATAGAATTTGCCTTCGCCCATTTCGGCGGCCATGTCGGCACAGACCTCCGGAATCCGGGCGTCGCCTGCGTGGGCCTTATAGGCAACCAGCAAATCCAGCTCAGAGTTCTCTTCCACTTCCACACCCAGCTCATAAAGACCCTTGATGGGAGCGTTGCAGGCGAAGAAGTCCTGAGGCCGGGGACCAAAGGTGATGATCTTCAGGTTCTTGATGCCCACAATGGCCCGGGCCACGGGGATGAAATCGGCAATCATGGCGGCGATATCCGCGGCGGTGCCCACGGGATAGGCAGGGATGTAGCCCTTCAGATGGCGCATTCCCAGATTATAGGAGCAGTTGAGCATGCCACAGTAGGCGTCGCCCCGGCCGTTGATCAGGTCGCCGTCGCCTTCGGCAGCGGCAACAAACATAACGGGGCCGTCGAAATATTTGGCAATGAGGGTCTCGGGAGTCTCAGGGCCGAAGTTGCCCAGGAACACGCACAGGGCATTGCACTGGGCGTTCTTGACGTCCTCCACGGCCCTCAGCATATCCTTTTCATTTTCCACGGCAACGGGGCACTCGTAGACGGGCAGGCCGTTGCACTGCGCCATGATGTTCTGGCGGCGTTTGGTGGACAGGGCGATGGGGAAGCAGTCCCGGGAGACGGCGATCAGGCCCAGCTTGATGTCAGGAATGTTTTTCATTTGGTTTCCTCCTTAAAGTAGATCAGCAATGTCAATATTCACGCCGTCCAGACGGACGGGAGCGCCCTGAGACGCCTCGCTGCTCTCGGCGTGGGCCAGGAGCCACTTGTTTCTTGCCCATAGGGTCTCATCCTCGGGATTTGCCCCGTTGATGGCGGGCTTTACCAGATTGGTGCCTCTCGGCAGGACGATGACCACTTTGAAGCCCTTGGCGGGGTCCACATGACAGGGCGCGTAGTGAAGGGTGGTTCCATAGACTTCCACCATGACCCCTGCGGGGCAGCGGAATGCCCGGACTTTGGAAGTATCCAGACGTCCCTCCGCCATTTCTTCCCGCTTTGCAACCAAGAGAATAAAGTCCTGGGTGCCCACGTTCAGCTCGCTGTCCCGGTGGTATTCCAGGCAGTTGAGCTTGGTGTTGTGGCCGCTGCACCAGCCAAGCTGCACGTCCATGCCGCCGTAGGCCCGGTCGGAAATTTCCTGACGGACAGGCAGTACCTGGAGCTCGCCCTGCTCGGGGACGTAGTCAACGCCGTCGGGCAGGGGGGTCACGGCGTCCAGGGTGGTCAGCAGGTCATTCAGGTCATAGCCGGTGAGGACCTGACCATACTGCTGGAATGCGGGGTCAAATACGGATTCAATCTTCATGTTCGTTTCCTCCCGGAGGATCATCCTCCGAATCGTTTTTGGGTCGGGATTTCCAATACTCCACGATGGTGTAAATGCCGAAGCCCAGGCCGCCCAGGGCCAGCAGGGCCCCGAAAAAGTAGGCAAGAGCGTCATTCATGGTGCTCTTTCCCGCCAGCTGGTCGGAGATCAGGCTCCAGGCCAGGTAGCAGACGTACCCGCACACCACCAGGCGGAGGACCATACGGCCGCTGCGGTCCATAGGGCCTCCTTATCGCAGCTGGGGGAACAGGCCCTTCAGCGTGGGATAGATTTTCTTGAACTGCTGATAGCGTTCCTCATACCGGGCGGCAATGGCGGGGTCCGGATGGATGGTGTCTGCCACGGTAACGAGCTCCTGGCAGACCTGGGAAACGCTTTCGTATTCTCCGCAGCCCACCATGGCCAGCATGGCGCCGCCCATGCCGGGGCCCTGCTCCGAGGCGGGGACGGTCAGCTTGAGGTTCAGAACGTTGGCGAGAATCTTTCGCCACAGGGGGCTTTTTGCGCCGCCGCCGCAGAGCATGCTGCTCTGAATGTCGATGCCCAGGCTCCGGGCAATCTCGAAACTGTCCCGGATGGCAAAGGACACGCCTTCCAGCACCGCCTGGGTCAGGTCGGCTCTGGAGGTATCCATGGTCATACCTACAAATACGCCCCGGGCGTCCGTGTCGTTGATGGGGCTCCGCTCGCCCATGAGGTAGGGCAGGAAGTACACGTGGTTATTTCCCAGCTTGTCCTCCGTAATGGGAGCCTGCTCGGCGGCGTAGTCCTTTGTGCCGTAGATATCGTCCATAAGCCACTTGTTGCAGGAGGCGGCGGAGAGCATACAGCCCATGAGGTGGTAGCCGCCGTCGGCGTGGGCAAAGGCATGGAGCCCGTTATGGGGGTCCACCCCGAAGCGGGTGCTGGAAATGAAGATGGTGCCCGAGGTGCCCAGGGAGATGTTGCATCCGCCTTCTCCCACCACCCCGGTGCCCACAGCGGCTGCGGCGTTGTCGCCTGCGCCGGCACAGACCTTCACGGTCTCCGGGAAGCCCAGAAGCTTGGCAATCTCCGGCTTCAGGGTGCCTACGACCTGGTAGCTTTCAAAGAGCTTCGGCATCTGGCTTTCGGTGACGCCGCAGATATCCAGCATTTCGGAAGACCAGCATTTGTGCTCCACGTCCAGCAGGAGCATGCCGGAAGCGTCGGAAAAGTCCGTGCAGTGGACTCCTGTGAGGATGTAGTTGACATAGTCCTTGGGGAGCATGATTTTGTGGATTTTAGCGAAGTTTTCCGGCTCGTGCTGACGGAGCCACAGAAGCTTGGGGGCGGTGAATCCGGCAAAGGCGATGTTAGCGGTGCAGGCGCTCAGCTTCTTCTTACCGATGACATTGTTCAGATAGTCCACCTGCTCGGCGGTGCGTCCGTCGTTCCAGAGAATCGCAGGGCGGATGACGTTGTCGTCCCGGTCCAGAATCACCAGGCCGTGCATCTGACCGCCTGCGCCGATGCCCGCAATCTGGCCCTTGTCAAAATCCGCTGTCAGGGCCTGCAGCCCTTCCAGAACGGCCTTCTTCCAGTCCTCGGGGGCCTGCTGGCTCCAGCCGGGCTGGGGAAATTCCAGGGGATATTCCCGGGAGACCGTGTTCAAAATGGTTCCCTTGGCATCCATGAGCAAAAGCTTCACAGCGGAAGTGCCCAGGTCGATACCGATGTAATACATGGCTTTCCACTCCTTTTTGCAGAGCGCCTGCCGGGGTGGCCCCGGCAGGCAGGGGTTTACTTCGAGTTATTCTTCTTGGAGACCACGTCGAAGATAACGGCTACCAGTAGCACGGCGCCCTTGACCACCTTCTGGAAGTTCTGGTCGATGCCCATGATGCTCATGCCCAGGTTGATGACGCCCATAAGGACAGCGCCCACGATAACGCCGGCCACGGTGCCCACGCCGCCGTAAGCGGATGCGCCGCCGATGAAGCAGGAGGAAATGGCGTCCATCTCATAGTTGGTGCCGTAGGTAGGCTGGGCGGAGGCTATACGGGCAATGGTCAGCACGCCGGCAAGGCCTGCCAGGAAGCCCATGTTGGTGTAGGCGAAGAAGTAGATTTTCCGGGTGTCGATGCCGGAGAGCTTGGTGGCTTTCTTGTTGCCGCCGACAGCGTAAAGATAACGGCCCATGGTGGTCTTGGAGGTGATGTAGGCATAGACGGCCACCACAATCACCACCCAGATCAGAGCGGTAGGCAGGCCCTTATACTGGCTCAGGTTCACGGCGAAGAACATGACCACTGCCACGACGATGACGCTGCGAACAAGGGCAAAGGCTCCAGTTTCTACTCCTTATTTTATATCTAATTTTATAAAAGTCAAGAAGTTTCTGCAAATAAATTGCCATTTTGTCGTTTTGTTCAAATTCAATCCCGCTGTTTTTGTGAATATCACCATGGGCATGGATGAGATTTTTGCGAGTTTCAAAAAGTTATATTATGCTATTTTATAAAAGTGACCGAAAATACGGTTTTTTCCATTGACGAGGGGCAATTTTTCCGTTACAATAGAGGCAATGAAAAAAGGAAAGGAGTCTTTCCCCATGGTAAGCGAAAACCTCGCCGCCCAGCGGCGCCAAAAAACCATCAGCCGGGTGTATCACTGCCTGTATGACGCCAAGGCTCCCTGCACGAAAGCCTGCCTCTCCCAGACCCTGGGCCTGAGCCTGCCCACTGTCTATCAGGCTTTGAACAGCCTCATGGACATGGGGCTGGTGCAGTACTGCGGCGAGGAGCAATCCACCGGCGGCCGCCGGGCCCAGAATCTCTCCATTGTGTCCGACGCACGGGTGGCCGTGGGCATTTCCATTACCGAAGACCGCATTCGCCTGGTCCTGGCAGATCTATACCTTCAGGAACTCCACTACGCCAGCATCCACCACAGCCTGTCCTGGGACAGCGAAGAGTTCCCCAAATTCCTTTACGATACCCTGGAAACCTTTTTGAATGACCATCAGGTGGACCGGGGAAAGCTCCTGGGGGTGGGCATTGCCCTGCCCGGCGTCATTACCCCGGACAAACAGCGCGTTCTGCTGGCACCAACCCTGGGCCTGCAAAATACGGACCTGAATGCCCTGACCTGCCGCATTCCCTATCCCGTGTATCTGGACAACGACGCCACCTGCGGCGGCCGGGCGGAGTGGTTCCTCCGGGGCGGCCAATCCAATCTGGCCTATTTCTCCCTGGAAAGCGGCGTAGGCGGCGCCGTGTTCTTCGGAGGCTCCCCCTACAACGGCGATAACCTGCGAAGCGGCGAGTTCGGACATATGTGCGTGGAGCCGGCGGGGCTGCCCTGCAAATGCGGCAAGCGCGGCTGCCTGGAAGCCTACAGCTCCGTCCTGCGGATTAAAAACACCCTTGGGGTTACCTTGGAGGAATTTGCCCAGGGGCTTTCCGCCCACAACCCGGACTATGAGCTTCTGCTCCACGATATGCTGCGGCACCTGGCCATCGGCATTGACAACATCCGCATGGCCCTGGACTGCGACGTGATTCTCGGCGGCCTTCTGACGGAGTATCTGGCGCCCTATATGCAGCAGCTTCAGGAGTATGCCCGGGCATACAATATTTTCGGAGACTCGGCGGACTATATCCACTTAAGCTCTCTGCGCCAGCACAGCGTCTCTTTGGGCGCAGCCCTCCACTTCATTCAGAATTTCATCAGCGAATATTAAGGTATGCTGATGATTCTTTCTAAAAGTCAGAAAAGCGCTGGATTTCCTGTGGAAATCCAGCGCTACGGCTTGTCAAAAAAGCCTCGCAGAGTTTGCCGCTTGGGGCGGCAAATAAAATCCAATGGGTTTTCTGCCGGGGCGTGTACCTGGCAGAAAACACTTCTCAGGCTCCAAGTGTGGAATTTGTCCCCCCCATGGGGGACAAATTATGCGCGCAGGAGACTGCAAAAAATTTGTCAAAAAGCCTCTTTGAGGCTTTTTGACAGTCTAAAGCTCGGGATTTCCTATGGAAATCCTGAGCTTCTTTTGCACTACAGGTCCTTTCCGATCTCCGTGTTTGCCAATAACTGTTCCTTCAGGCGGATGACCTGCTTTTCAATTTCTTCGATGACTGCATAAAAAGCGGCATCCCCTTTGCCCGTGGGGTCCTCCAGACCCCAATCTTCCCGGTGTTTGCAGGGAAGCATGGGGCACTGGACATTGCAGCCCATGGTAATGACCACATCCACTTCCGGGATTTCCGACAGCAGCTTACTATACTGGCTTTTCTCCATGTCGATGCCGTAAAGCTGCTTTATGAGGCGCACAGCGTCCTGGTTGATTTGGGGCTTTGTCTCAGTTCCGGCGGAGTAGCTCTCAAAGACATCTGCGGCAAGGTGCTTTCCCAGCGCCTCTGCCATTTGGCTTCTGCAGGAATTGTGGACACAGACAAAGGCCACCTTTGGCTTTCTTCTCATCCTCTGACCTTCTGAATCAGGGCCTTGGCCTCGTCCTTGGTGAGAACCTTGCCGTAGGACACCACTTTCCCGTCCACCACCAGCGCCGGGGTGGACATAACGCCGTAGGAAGCGATTTGTGCATAATCCTTCACGTGGTCAATGGTGGTATCCATGCCCAGTTCTTCCAGCGCGGCCACCGCGGCTTCTTCCAGAGCGCTGCATTTGGCGCATCCGCCCCCAAGCACCTTGACTCCCATGGATGCCTTTGCGGTTTCTGCCTCCGCCATGGTCTCCGGGGTGCAGCTTCCGCCGCAGCAGCAGGATTTGGTTTCCTCTTTCTTTTTACCGAACAGTCCCATAATAAATTCCTCCTAAAATTTAGATCAAAATGAATTGAAACACATTGAACAGATACCCTACAAGGATAATGCCCGCTGTGCAGATTCCTACGAATAGTGCCAGCAGCTTGGGCTTCACCGCTTTTCGCAGCATAATGAGGGACGGCAGCGACAGGGTGGTAACCGCCATCATAAAGGACAGCACCGTCCCCAGCTGTGCGCCCTTGAAAAGCAGGGCTTCCGCCACGGGAATGATGCCAAAAATGTCGGCATACATGGGGATGCCCACCAGCGTCGCAAGAACCACGCCGAAAGGATTTCTGCTTCCCAGCACCGTTTCAATCCAGTGCTCCGGAATCCAGTTGTGGATTACCGCACCGATGCCCACGCCCAAAAGAATGTAGGGGAACACCTTTTTAAAGGTGCCCGCCACCTGCTCTTTGGCATAGGCAAGCCGCTCTTTCTGGGTAAGCTCCGGAGATTCTATATCAACGCCCCCTGCGGAGAAGATAAAACCCTCCACATATTTTTCCATATGCAGCCTCTCAATGACGGCACCTCCCACCATAGCAATGATCAGCCCAACCACCACATAGATGATGGCCACCTTTGCGCCGAAAATGCTCATGAGCAGCACAAGACTTCCCAGGTCCACCATGGGTGAAGAAATCAAAAAAGAGAAGGTCACGCCAAGAGGCAGCCCGGCGCTGGTGAAGCCGATGAAAAGGGGAATGGAGGAGCAGAAGGGGGTCACCGTACCAAGCAATGCAGAGACCATATTCGCCCCCATGCCGTGAAACCGCCCTAAAATGCGCTTGCTCCGCTCAGGCGGGAAGTAGCTTTGAATGTAGGAGATTACGAAAATCAAAGTGCAGAGCAGAACCGTGATTTTCATGACGTCGTAGATGAAAAATTGAACGCTTCCGCCAAGCCTCGTGCCCACATCCAGCCCCAAGGCCGAAAGACCCCGGCCAATCAGGCCGTTCAGCCATTTCATCCCCAGAATCTGATTTTGAATAAAATCCCACACACCCATAGAAAAACCTCGCTTTCAAAGAAAACATATCAAGAAATTTTGATGTTTACCGCCAAAGCAAACGCCATCACCCTTGGATGGCGTTTGCTCTTTTCATTATTTGCAGCAGCCCTTCTGCTCGCCCTCCGGCGTGGTCAGAGCGAGAAGCAGCTTGACCGCCGCTTCTCGGCCGGAGGCGCTCAGCCGGTAGTGGGTCCATTTGCCCTCCTGCCGGGAAACCACCAAGCCGGAATCACATAAAATCTTCATGTGATAGGAAAGCCCGGATTGGGTCAAATCCAGAGGCCCTTGCAGGACACAGGCGCACTTTTCGCCGCTGCGAAGCTGCTCCAGAATGGCAAGCCGCTTTGGGTCGCAGAGGGCTTTAAAGACTTTGGCATTTTCCTGATGACTTCCCACCGGCTCACCTCATATCAAAATTTCTTGATACATTATACTTCCAATACCACGGTTTGTCAACGGTGAAAATGACTGGAGAAAAACAAAGGGGGTTGGTTATTCGATGACCTTGATCCAGCCTTCGGGGGCGGGCAGGCGTCCCAGCTGGATGCCGGTGAGGGTGTCGTACAGCTTCTGAATGGTGGGGCCCATGCCGGCATAGGTATGGACGGTGCCGTGGTCGTCGATGGCTCCCACAGGGGAGATTACCGCCGCGGTGCCGCAGAGGCCGCACTCGGTGAAGTCGCCGATTTCGGAAAGGGCCACAGGCCGCTCCTCCACGTTCATGCCCAGGTATTCCTTGGCAACGTACAGCAGAGAACGTCTGGTGATGGAGGGCAGGATGGTGTCGGAGTGGGGGGTCACCAGGGTGCCATCCTTAATAAAGACGATGTTTGCGCCGCCGGTCTCCTCAATGAAGGTCCGGGTGGCGGAATCCACGTAGACGTTTTCGTCGTAGCCCTGACGGTGGGCGTCTGTAATGTTATAGAGGCTCATGGCGTAGTTCAGACCCGCCTTTACATGGCCGGTGCCTCTGGGGGCCGCCCGGTCCAAATCGGAAATGCGGACCGTCAGGGGGCGGATGCCGCCTTTAAAGTAGGGACCCACAGGGGTGACGAAGACCCGGAACTGGTACTCGCTGGCGGGCTTTACTCCGATCACGGGGTCGATGCCGAACATATAGGGCCGGATATAGAGGGTTGCGCCGGAGCCGTAGGGGGGCACCCAGGCGGCGTTGGCCCGGACGGTTTCGCAGACGGCTTCCACAAAACGGTCCTCGGGGAACACGGGCATTTCCAGACGGCGGCAGGAATCGGCCATTCTGGCGGCGTTCAGGTCCGGCCGGAAGCAGACGATCTTCCCGTCTTCCGTGGTGTAGGCCTTCATGCCCTCAAAACAGGTCTGGGCATATTGGAGCACACAGGCGCACTCGTTCATGGTGATGTCGGACTGGGAGGTCAAACCGCCCTGGTCCCAGGCGCCGTTTCGGTAATTGGCCACATAACGCAGGTCTGTCTGCACATATCCGAAGCCGAGACTCTGCCAGTCCAAATTCTTTTTTTCCATAGGTAACACCTCTCATTTTTGGCTCGCCCAGGGGGCCGCCGCTTATTGATTCCCTATTTTAGCATTGCCCAACCGGAAGGTCAAGGGCTTTGGGGAAATTTTGCTTTTTCCATGGAGACAGGTGTGCGCTTTCTGGAAACGGACAAAATCCCGGGCCCTGGGGAAGATTCTTCTTGACTTTAGCAAGTTAAAGTGCTACAGTATCAGAAACAATCGTGCCACAGAAAGGATTCTTGCCATGGAAAAGCCATCTCATGCGGATATGGACGCCTTTTATGCGGCGCTTCTGTCGCTGAAAACCACCCAGGAGTGCCGGGAATTTTTTGAAGATCTCTGCACCATCAAGGAGCTGCAGGCCCTGAGCCAGCGATTCCGGGTGGCGTGCCTTCTGGATGAGGGCCGCAACTACCTGGAAGTCTCCGAGGCTACAGGAGCCAGCTCCGCCACCATCAGCCGGGTGAACCGATGCCTGAATTACGGCACCGGATACCGCCGGGTTCTGGACGCACGGAAAGGAAATGCCAATGGTTGAGCCGATTTTGAAAACCGAAGAGCAGGCGGTTCTGGCCCTGCGGGCCCTCTATCGCCGCTATGGGTACACTCCCTACAAAATGAGCCAGTTCGAGTCCTATGACCTCTATGTGCGGAACAAGGACTTCCTGGTGTCCGACAAAATTATTACCTTTTCCGGGGACTCCGGCCGCCTGCTGGCCCTGAAGCCTGACGTGACCCTTTCCATTGTAAAAAACGCCCCGGAGGGTCCCGGAGAGATTCAGAAGGTCTACTACAACGAAAACGTCTACCGGGACTACCGGGAGATTTTGCAGACGGGGCTGGAGTGCGTGGGAGACGTGGGCAGCTATGAAATTGCGGAAGTTGTGACCTTGGCGGTAAGAAGCCTGGAAGCCCTGGGGGGCAACTTTGTTCTGAACATCTCCCACATGGGTCTCATGGCCGCGGCCCTGGAAGCGTCGGGGCTGAGCGCCGAGGAAAAACGCCGGGCCGCAGACTGCCTGCGGCAGAAGAGCAGCCACGAGCTATTTTCCCTGTGCCGGGGAAACCCCGCCGCCTGGGAGCGCCTTGGCGCCCTGATTTCCAGCCGGGGCAGCGGCGACGACGTGCTTCCGGCCCTGGGAAAGGTCCTGACCTCCCCCAGGGAGCAGGAGGCCCTGGAGGAATTGCGGGAGCTTTGGGGACTTCTCAAAGACTGCGGATGTGAATCCCACGTCTGCCTGGACTTTTCCGTGGCCAACAGCCTGCGCTATTACAGCGGCGTGGTATTCCGGGGGTACTTGGAGGGCATTCCGGAGCGCATCCTCTCCGGGGGCCAATATGACTCCCTGGCGAAGAAAATGGGCAGACAGTGCCGGGCCATCGGCTTTGCGGTGTACCTGGACCTGCTGCAGGAGCGGCAGTCCCAGGAGGCCAGCCTGGATGTGGATACCCTGATCCTCCACGATGGGACCATAGACGTTTCCGTCCTCACCGCCGCCGCCCAGGAGGCGGCAAAAGAGGGAAGCGTCCTGGTGAGCAGGACAATTCCCAAGGACCGGGGCTTCCGCCGCCTGGTGGAATTCAAAAACGGGAGGCGAAAGCCATGAGCGACTACTTAAACATTGCCCTGCCCAAGGGGCGGCTGGGAGAAAAGGCCTACGCGCTTCTCAAAAACGCAGGCTACGACTGCCCCGCCATGGATAACCCCGGCAGAAAGCTGATTTTTGAAAACCCCGAAAAGAAAGTCCGCTACTTCTGGGTGAAGCCCTCGGACGTTGCCATCTACGTAGAGCGAGGCGCGGCGGACCTGGGAATTGTGGGAAAGGACATTCTTTTGGAGTACCAGCCCCAGGTCTATGAACTGCTGGACCTGGGAATCGGCAAGTGCCATATGGCGGTGGCCGGGAAGCGGGACTTCCGGGAGAGCGTGGGAAAGACCCTGAAGGTCGCCACCAAATTCCCCAACATTGCAAGGACCTACTATAACGCCAAATGCCGGGACATCGACATTATCCATTTAAACGGTTCCATCGAGCTGGCGCCCATTCTGGGCCTGTCTCATGTGATTGTGGACATTGTGGAAACCGGGTCCACCCTGAAGGAGAATGACCTGTGCGTCTTTGAAAAATTTCTCCCCATCAGCGCGAGACTGATTGCAAACACAGCCGGTTTCCAATTCAAAAATGACCGGATTCAGGCCATTACCCAGGGCCTCCGGGCCCAAGCGGAGGGAAATCTATGATCAAGATTCTGAAATACGGGGAAGTCCCCAACGGAGAGATTTTCGCCCGGGTCACCCCCCAGGCGGATGTGGCCGCCATTGTTGCGGATATTATCGCCGCCGTGCGGAAAGACGGGGACAAGGCCCTGAAAGATTACACAAAGCGCTTTGACGGCGCGGACCTGGATTCTCTGCAGGTCTCCCAGGAGGCCTGGGACGAGGCCGTTTCCCAGGTGGAGCCGGAATTTGTGGCCGTTTTGGAGCGGGCCGCCGAAAATATCCGGGCCTTCCACAGCCGCCAGGTGCGAAACAGCTTCGTCATTGCGCAGCAGCCCGGCGTTATTCTGGGGCAGAAGGTGACGCCCATTGAAAAGGTGGGCCTCTACGTCCCCGGCGGCACTGCCGCCTACCCCTCCACGGTGCTCATGGACTGCATCCCTGCAAAAATCGCCGGATGCCCGGAGATTGTCATGGTGTCCCCCCCGGGCAAGGACGGAGGGCTGAACCCCGCCATTTTGGCGGCGGCAAAGATTGCAGGGGTGGATAAGGTATTCAAGGTCGGCGGCGCCCAGGCCATTGCGGCGCTGGCCTACGGCACGGAAACCGTGCCCAAGGTGGATAAAATCGTAGGCCCCGGCAACGCCTTTGTGGCGGAGGCCAAGAAACAGGTTTTCGGGAAGGTCTCCATCGACATGATTGCAGGCCCCAGCGAGATTCTCATTCTCGCCGACGGGAAGTCTGACCCCGTCCATGTGGCAGGGGATATGCTGAGCCAGGCGGAGCACGATAAGCTGGCCAGCGCCGTCCTGGTCACCGACAGCATGGACCTGGCCCGGGCCGTGGCGGAGGAATTGGAGCGGCAGATTCCCCAGCTTCCCCGGGCGGAGATTGCCCGGGCGTCCATTGAAAACGGCGGCAAGATCATTGTGGCGGAGAGCCTCATGGACGGCATCGCCATTGCCAACGAAATTGCCCCGGAGCACCTGGAGCTCATGGTGGACGACCCCTTCGCCTATCTGGACGCCGTGAAGAACGCCGGGTCCATTTTCCTGGGCCGCAGCTGTCCCGAGGCCCTGGGCGACTACTTTGCAGGCCCCAACCACACCCTGCCCACCAGCGGCACGGCCCGGTTTTCCAGCCCCCTAAGTGTGGACGACTTTGTGAAAAAGAGTCAGTTCACCTATTATACCGCCGAGGCCCTGGAGAAAGCGGCGGCGGATATTAACCGATTCTCTCAGAAAGAAGGCCTGCAGGCCCACGGAAAAAGCGTGCTTCTGCGGCAGGAGGGTACAAAATGAGTGTGTTTCTGAATCCCAAATACGCTGCCCTGGAGGCCTATGCCCCCGGAGAGCAGCCCAGAGACCAGCAGTACATCAAGCTGAATACCAACGAAAGCCCCTATCCTCCGGCCCCCGACGTGGTGGCCGCCATGACGTCCCAGGAGGCCGCGCTTCTGCGGCTCTATCCGGACCCCACGGGAAAGGCCCTGAAAGAAAAGCTGGCGGCGCTCTATGACGTGAAACCCGAAAATGTGTTTCTCGCCAACGGCTCCGACGACATTCTGAACTTTGCCTTTATGGCCTTCGGCCAGAACGGGGCAGTGTTTCCGGACATCAGCTACGGATTTTATCAGGTATATGCCCAGCTTCATCAGGTGGAGGATGAGAGAATCCCCTTGAAAGCGGACTTTTCTCTGGATTACCGGGACTACTGCGGAAAGAACAAGCTGGTGGTCATTGCAAACCCCAACGCCCCCACGGGCATGACCATTCCCGTGAGCCAGATTGAGCAGATCGTGGCGTCCAATGCCGAAAACGTGGTGCTCATCGATGAGGCCTATGTGGACTTCGGCGGCGAGACCTGCCTGCCGCTGCTTGGCAAGTATCCCAATCTCCTGGTGACCCGGACCTTCTCCAAATCCCGGTGCCTTGCCGGCGGGCGGCTGGGCTACGCCTTCGGCGCCCCGGAACTCATCGCCGACCTGGAAAAACTGAAATTCTCCACAAATCCCTACTGCATCAATCGGCTCACCCTGCTTCTGGGGGAGAAAACCGTGGAAAACGAAAGCTATTATCAGGAGACCTGCCGGAAAATCCAAAGGACCCGGGACTGGACCGCAGAGGAACTGCGGAAACTGGGCTTCACCGTGCTTCCCAGCGCCGCAAACTTTCTCTTCGCCACCACGGAGAAGATGGACGGGGAAACCCTCTATGGGGAACTGAAACGCCGGGGCGTCCTGGTGCGCCACTTCTCCCAGGGCCGTATCTGCAATTTTAACCGCATCACCATCGGAACCCAGGCGCAGATGGAAACCTTCCTCCGCAGGGTTTCCGACATTTTAGGAGGCCAGCCATGAGAGTAAGCGAAATCACCCGCCGGACAGCGGAGACCGATATTTTTCTGAGACTGAACCTGGACGGCAGGGGAGAAAGCAAAATTTCCACCGGGGTGGGCTTCCTTGACCATATGCTGACCCTCTTCGCCGCCCACGGAAAATTCGACCTTACGGTCCGCTGTGACGGGGACACCCAGGTGGATGACCACCACAGCGTGGAGGACATCGGCATCTGTCTGGGCCTGGCCTTTGGGAAGGCCCTGGGAGACAAGCGGGGCATCACCCGGTATGGAAGCACCCTGCTTCCCATGGACGAAAGCCTCATCCTCACCGCCGTGGACCTCTCGGGGCGCAGCTGCCTGTGCTATGACCTGGCAATCCCCACGGAGAAAATCGGAAGCTTTGATTCGGAACTGGTGGAAGAATTCTTCCTGGGCTTTGTCCGCAGCTGCCCCATGAGCCTGCACATGAGAAAGCTCGCCGGAACCAATTCCCATCACATTGCGGAAGGGGCCTTCAAATCTGCGGCCCGGTCCTTGAAGACCGCCGTGGCCCTGGACGGCAGCAGCGCCATCCCCTCCACGAAAGGGGTGCTGTAATGGTCGGCATCATCGACTACGGCGTGGGAAATCTCTTTTCCCTCCGCTCCTCCTTCGCCGCCATTGGGGAAGAGGCCTTTGTCAGCGGGGATCGGCAGCAGCTTTCCCAGGCGGACCGTCTGGTACTCCCCGGGGTAGGTGCCTTCGCCGACGCGGCGCAGAAGCTCCGGTCCCAGGGCCTGGACGGCTTTGTCAGGGACCAGGCAGATGCCGGGAAGCCCCTTCTGGGCATCTGCCTTGGAATGCAGCTTCTTTTTGAAAAGAGCTTCGAGTACGGCGAACATCAGGGCCTGGGCCTTCTGGAGGGCCAGGTGGTTCCCATGGCGGGAAAGCTTCCCCGGGGGCTCAAAATCCCCCACATGGGCTGGAACCGGCTGGACGTAAAAGGCGGCAGGCTCTTAAAAGGAATGGATGGGCAGTACGTCTACTTTGTCCACTCCTATTTCGGGGAACACTGCGAAGGTTCTCTTGCCGCCGTCACGGACTACGGCATCCCCATTACCGCCGCCGTGGAGCGGGACAACATCTATGGCTGCCAGTTCCATCCGGAAAAAAGCGGGGAAACGGGGCTTGCCATTTTACGGAAATTCTGCAGTTTATAAGGAGGCACTATGGTTATCTATCCTGCCATCGATCTCTACGGCGGTAAGGCCGTGCGCCTCTATAAAGGGGACTACGCCCAAATGACGGTCTACCGGGATTCCCCGGCCCAGGCGGCGGAGGAATTTGCCGCCGCGGGGGCAACCCACATCCACCTGGTGGACCTGGAAGGGGCCAAGACCGGAAAGCCGGAAAACGCCGGGGTCATTCGGGACATTCTCGCCCGGACGGACCTCTTTTCCCAGGCGGGCGGCGGCATCCGGTCCCGGGAGACAATTGCATCTTACCTGGACTTGGGGGTGGACCGGGTCATTCTGGGCACCGCCGCTGTGACGGACCCCAAGTTTTTGGAAAGCGCCGCCGCCCAATACGGCGAAAAAATCGCTCTGGGGGTGGACTTGAAGGACGGCTTTGTGGCAATCAAGGGCTGGACCGAAACCTCGGCCATTACCGCCGAAGCCTTTTTCCGGCGGGCCGTGGATCTGGGCATCCGCACGGTGATCTGCACGGATATCTCCCGGGATGGGGCCATGCAGGGGACCAACCGGGAACTGTACCGGGACCTGTCTCAAAAATTCTCCCTGGATATCATCGCCTCCGGCGGCGTGTCCAGTCTGGAGGACGTAAAGGCCCTGCGACGGCTGGGGCTCCATGGAGCCATCATCGGAAAGGCCTACTACCAGGGGGCCATTGACTTAAAAGAAGCGGTGGAGGCGGCCAAATGATTACAAAACGCATTATCCCCTGCCTGGACGTGCGAGACGGAAGGGTGGTCAAGGGGCAGAACTTTCAGGGGCTCCGGGACGTGTCCTCCCCGGTGGAGCTGGGGAAATTTTACAGCGAAAACGGCGCCGATGAGCTGGTGTTCTACGATATCACCGCCTCTGCCGAGGGCAGAAAGCTGTTCACCGACATTCTGCGGCAGGTGGCTGCCAGTATTTTCATCCCCCTGACCGTAGGCGGCGGCATCAACACTCTGGAGGATTTCGACCGGGTGCTCAAGTGCGGCGCGGATAAGGTCAGCGTCAACTCCGGAGCCATTCGGGACCCGTCCCTGGTGGGAGCCGCAGCCCGGCGCTATGGGGACCAGTGTGTGGTTCTCTCCGCCGACGTAAAGCGGGTAGAGGGACAGTTCCGCATTTTCGCCAAGGGCGGCCGGGAGGACACGGGCATGGAGGCCATCTCCTGGATACGGAAATGTGTCAGCAACGGCGCCGGGGAAGTGGTGGTGAACTCCATCGACACCGACGGCGTAAAGGGCGGCTTTGACCTGCCCATGCTGGAGGCGGTCTGTGACGCCGTGGACGTGCCGGTCATCGCCTCCGGCGGCGCCGGGTGCGAAGGGGATTTTGTGAAGCTCTTTCATACCCTTCCCAAAGTGGACGCCGGACTGGCTGCTTCGATTTTCCACTTTGGCACGGTAAAAATCCCGGATTTAAAGCGAACTCTGTCTGAAAACAACATTTTGGTGAGGTTATGATATGCTGGACGTAAACAAACTCAAATTCGATGAAAAGGGCCTGATTCCCGCCATTATCGTGGACGACGGCACCGGAAAGGTGCTGACCCTGGCCTATATGAACAGGGCCAGCCTGAAAATCTCCATGGAGAAGGGGCTGACCTGCTTCTGGAGCCGGTCCCGGCAGGAGCTGTGGCTCAAGGGGGAGCAGAGCGGCAATTATCAGCACATCGTCTCCATCACCGCCGACTGCGACTATGATGCCCTGGAAGTCCGGGTCAGAAAAGACGGCCCGGCCTGCCACCTGGGCACGGATTCCTGCTTTACAAACCCGGTGCTGGGGGAGCAGGCCGACAAATTCCAGCTGGAGAGCCTCTATGAACTTCTGCTGGGACGGAAGCGGGACCTGCCCGAAGGTTCCTACACCACCTACCTGTTCCAGAAGGGCCTGGACAAAATTCTGAAGAAGGTGGGCGAAGAATCCACCGAGGTCATCATTGCAGGAAAGGCCGAAGACAAAGCTGAGACGGTCTATGAAATTGCAGACCTCTGCTACCACGTCCTGGTCCTCATGGCCCAGATGGGCATCACCGTGGAGGACGTGCGAAACGAGCTCCAAAGCCGCCACATCATTGACCATAAGGTCAAGCAGGAGAAAATGACAAAATAAGCAGAACACGCCTGATTTTTAGAATCGGGCGTGTTCTGCTTATCAAAAAGCCTCGCAGAGTTTGCCGCTCACGGCGGCAAATAGAGTAAAAACCGTTTTCTGCCGGGGCGCACCCCAGGGTGGCCTCTCTTGCTCCTTCGGAGCAATTCACCTTCTGTACCTGGCAGAAAACACTTCTCAGGCTCCAAGTGTGCGCCTTGTGCGCCCCTGCGCACAAGGCGTGCGCGCAGGAGACTGCAAAAAACCTGTCAAAAAGCCCCTTGGGGGTTTTTGACAGTCAAACACGCCTGATTTTAAGAAATCAGGCGTGTTTTTCTTCAATATTGTGCTGCTTCCGCGCTTTTTAACTGTAATTGCAGCTTGTCCGCAATGAGGGCGATGAACTCGGAGTTCGTGGGCTTGCCCTTGGTATTGCTGACGGTATAGCCGAAGAACCGCTGCAGCGTGTCCAAATCTCCCCGGTCCCAGGCCACCTCAATGGCGTGGCGGATGGCACGCTCTACCCGGCTGGGTGTGGTCTGAAAGGTCTTTGCTACCTGGGGGTACAGCACTTTTGTAATGGCGTTGATCACGTCCATGTCGTTGACGGCGATGATAATGGCCTCCCGCAGGTACTGATAGCCCTTGATGTGGGCGGGAACCCCGATCTCATGGATAATCCCCGTCACCATGGATTCAATGGATGCCTTGTCCGGGCGGCGCTGCTGGGGATACCGGAGGCTCTCCCCACCCCGGATCTCTTTGAGCCGCTCCACCAGTGCGTCCATATCACAGGGCTTCAAAATCAGGTATCTGGCACCCAGATTTGCCGCCGCGGCGGAGACATACTCCGTCACAAAGGCCGACACCGCTACGGTGACGGGCTTGCACTCCATGGCGGACACCGCTTTCAGCACAGCCAGGCCGTCCTTCTTGGAAAGCATCAGATCCAGCACCAGAATGTCGGGCTTTTTCTCCCCGATGAGCCGGATGGCCTGCTCCCCATCGCCTGCCGTTCCAACCACCTGAAAGCCGTCCGTGCGCTGCAGGGCCGATGTCAATCCGGCGCAGAATTCTTCCGCACCGTCGGCAATGAATACGTTCGTTGCGTGTTCCATAAATTCCTCTCCTGTCATGTAAAAAATTCTCCCCAAAACACGGGGTATCCCGTGTGCGACAACATAAGGATAGCATGAAGTGTAGATTTTTGCAAGGAAAATTGGAAATAATCGCTCGTCAAATGAGCCCTGTTTTCGACACAAAATATGACTTTGTTATATTTTTTGCAAAAAATCGACAGATTCCGTCCAAAAAGCGCGCCCGGTTGACGGATGGGGCAAGCTATAGTAAAATAGATCCTACGATTTTTATGAAAAAACCAAGGAGGAAAATGAATATGAATCCACGCATTGCGCTTCTTCGCTCCTTTCTGGACGGTTCCGTCAGCGTCTACCATGCCCAGGCACAGGTGGTGGAAGCCCTGGAAAAAGCAGGCTACACCCGGCTGCGGGAGCAGGACGCCTGGACCCTTGTCCCCGGCGGCGCCTACTATGTGGCCCGAGGCGGCACGGCGGTTATGGCCTTCCGCATTCCGGAAACAGAACCCCAGGGCTTTGCCATGGGCGCCGCCCACTCGGACCGTCCCTGCTTTAAGGTCAAGGAAAATCTGGAGCTGACGGGCCCCTATACCCGCATTGCCGTAGAGGGCTACGGCGGCATGATTATGAACACCTGGCTGGACCGTCCCCTGTCCGTGGCCGGACGGGTGATTGTGGAGACGGAGCACGGCGTGGAAAATCGCCTGGTCCACATTGACCGGGACCTGCTCCTCATTCCCAATGTGGCCATCCACATGAACCGTCAGTGCAACGACGGCTACAGCTGGAATCCCGCCGTGGACCTGCTCCCCCTGGCGGGAGGCAAGGACGCCGCCGGAAAGTTCAAGGCCCTGCTGGAGGAGGCCGCAGGGGGGAAAATCCTGGGCCATGACCTGTATCTCTACGTCCGGCAGAAGAGCACCGTCTGGGGCATGGAGGAGGAATACCTGTCCTCCGCCGCTTTGGACGACCTGGAATGCGTCTGGGCTGCGCTTCAGGGCTTCCTGGCGGCGAAAACCGGGGGAAGCATTCCGGTGCTCTGCGTCTTTGACAGCGAAGAGGTGGGCTCCTGCTCCGCCCAGGGCGCCGCTTCCCAGTTCCTGGAAGGAACCCTGGGGCGTATCTGCAAGGCTCTGGACCTGGAGCCCGGGCGGATGTACAGCCAGTCCTTTATGGTATCCGCAGACAACGGCCATGCCCTGCATCCCAACCACCCGGAGCTTTCTGACGCAGCCACGGCTCCCAGCCTGGGCGGCGGCGTGGTCATCAAGTACAACGCCCAGCTGAGCTACTCCACCGACGGATTCAGCGCCGGGATTTTCCGCCGCATCTGCGAAAAGGCGGGGGTTCCCGTCCAGTGCTTCTACAACCGGGCGGACCTGCGGGGCGGCTCTACCCTGGGCCACATTTCCCTCGCCCACGTCAGCGTCCCCACCGTGGACATCGGCCTTGCCCAGCTTGCCATGCACGCGAGCTTTGAAACGGGGTCCTGCCGGGATGCCGAGTACCTTGCCGACGCCATGGAGGCCTACTTCTCTACCACTTTCCTTGCCACGGATAAGGGCTTCGACCTGAAATGAGGCTTTTCACCGGAGGCACTGACAAAGTAACCAAAAACCCATTATAAAAACTGTAAGACCTCACCATTGCGAGGAGCTTCCAAAAATGGTATTATAACTCTATCCAGGTGGGTCCTGCCTACTCCACAAAATAGGCCCGACACCACTAGAATTAAAGGAGGATAAACCCGTTTGGCTCACGGTGCGGCAGTGTGGAGACCTGTCGTAATGCTTCCGGAATTTTGCTTTCCGGAATGCGAGAATGCGCGCGAAAGGCTCGGCGCATTCGGAGCTACAGAAACATGGCAACTCTGACCCTGAAGAACATCAAGAAGATCTACCCCTTCAACGGCGACGACGCCAAGAAATCCAAGAAAAAGAAGAAGGGCGACGAGCCCGAGAAGAAGTCCAATCTGCAGATTACGGACCAAGGTGTTGTGGCTGTTCAGCAGTTCAGCCTGGACATTGCAGATAAGGAATTCATCGTTCTGGTCGGACCTTCCGGCTGTGGTAAGTCCACCACCCTGCGTATGATCGCCGGCCTGGAAGAGATTTCCGAAGGCGAGCTGTACATCGGCGACCGTCTGGTCAACGACGTGGCCCCCAAGGACCGCGATATCGCCATGGTCTTCCAGAACTATGCTCTGTATCCCCACATGACCGTCTATGAGAACATGGCCTTCGCTCTGAAGCTGCGCCATACTCCCAAGGACGAAATTGACAAAAAGGTCAAGGAAGCTGCTGAGATCCTGGACATCACCCAGTACCTGGGCCGTAAGCCCAAGGCTCTGTCCGGCGGTC
>DSLFC04101__coassemble_277_pt1 | contig 57402 bp, 50 predicted proteins | sample DSLFC04101__metabat2_low_PE_021 | metagenome-assembled genome bin DSLFC04101 | reverse complement strand
GTGAAAGGAATCGCTGGATTGAGAATTTTAAGCGTTTTTCCGATCTGGAAGAACTTGACCGCAAGGCAATCATCCAGCTTGTTCAGGTTATCACAGTGCTGGGGAAAGACGAATTGCAGATTCAATTTAATTATCAGGACGAATACGAAAAAGCACTTGCCCTGATTACGCCGGTACAGGAAAGGATGGTGGTCTGAAATGGCAAGAAAAAGCAGGAAGCATAATACAGCGCAGGCTGCCATGCCTGTTTGCCCGTTTATCAGTACGGCGCTGTATATCCGGCTGTCTGTGGAGGATAACAATAAACGTGGAAATTCTATCGAAACTCAAAAGCTGGTTCTTGAAAAATTCCTATTTGGGAAACCCGAACTGCGTCTTTACGACATCTATATCGACAACGGGGCAACAGGCACGAATTTCAACCGTGACGGCTTCCAGCGGATGCTTTCGGATATTGAATCCGGCAAAGTAGGCTGTGTGATCGTCAAGGATCTGTCGCGCCTGGGACGCAATGCCATTGACACGGGATATTACATTGAGCGTTATTTTCCTTCCCATAATGTCCGGTTCATCAGCGTTACGGATCAATTTGACTCTGAAAATGCTGATAATCTCCACGGCGGTATTATCCTTCCGCTGAAAAATATGATTAACGAAGCCTATGCGCTGGACATAGGACGCAAGATAAAGGCCCAGGCCCGTCAGGATATGAAAGAGGGCAAGTATGTGGGTGGCAGGGCGCCATTTGGATATATGAAAGACCCTGATGACTGTCACAAATTGATTATTGATCCGGTGGCGGCTCCTGTGGTACGCCAGATTTTCCAGTGGGCTTATGAAAAAGTCCCTCTCAATCGGATTGTATTGCTGCTTAATGAGGGTGGCTATCCCTCCCCAGGAAAGTATAAAATGCAGACCGGAGAGATCACCCATCAGGCATTGGCTGGTCGTGGTTACTGGCAGACCTGGACGGTTTCTAAGATTTTGCAGGAAGATAAGTATACTGGTGACATGGTGCAGGGGCGGACCAAAACCGTTCTTCATCGGCAGGTGCCCGCAGGCGAGGAAAACCTGATTGTGGTTACTGGCACCCATGAGCCTATTGTTTCCAGAGAGATTTTTGATGCTGTCCAGAAGTACCGGGCAGAAGTGGCCGAGGAAAGCAAGAAGCACCCGGTTATTCCATATACGCCCAATATTTTCAAGGGGCGGATTTTCTGTGGAGACTGTGGGAGAAGCCTGCACCGGCAGCGCCAACAATGCAATGGTTCATATCGCTTCCACTGCCTGACCCCTACCAGGGTACATAAAGATAAATGCGCTGGTGTTTCCATCAGCGAAACCGAGCTGATCGCAACGGTGCTGGACATTCTTAAAAGGGAATTAGCCGCCGTTCTGGGGGATTATGCGCTGCTTCTGAACGACAACATTCAAAAACAGGAAAAAGAGGCTGCCACCCGTGAGAAAATCAACCGGGCAAAGTTACAGCTTAACCAAAGTCGTGAGTTTTTGCAAACTCTTTATGAAAGTCTGATGAACGGAGCGATTGACAGCGAAGAATATTTTGTTTTGAAAGCGACTTACGAAGAACAGATGCAGGCGGCCCAAAAAGAGCTTTCCTTTTATGAAAACCAGTCTGCCGTCCGTCAGAAACAGGCCGAAAAGTGCAAGAACCTGGAAAAAGACGAGCAGGAACTTTTGGCCGGAGGCTCCCTGACCGCCGCCCTCATTGAGCGTTTGATTGAGCGGATCACGGTCTACCCGAATAAACAGGTAGATGTAAAATTTACATTCCGTACGGAATTTGAGGCGTTTAAGGAGGCGGCGGCAGAATGAAAAAGTATATGATTGCTCTTTATATCCGTCTTTCTTTGGAGGACGCCAAAACAGATAGTATGAGTATTTCCAGCCAGCGAAGCATCCTTCGGGAATATGCCTCTGAACTGCCTGAATATGCCAATGCGGAACTTATGGAGTTTGTAGATAACGGGTACAGCGGGGCAAACTTCGAGCGCCCTGCTGTGCAGGAATTACTTGACCTGGTACGGGCCAATCGGATTGACTGTATCATGGTAAAAGATTTTTCCCGGTTTGGTCGCAACAGTTTGGAAACCGGCTACTTTATCGAGCGGGTATTTCCGTTGTTCCATACCCGCTTTATTTCTGTCAATGATGATTTTGACACCCAAAAGTTAAAAGGTGATACCGGAGGTATGGAAGTTGCCTTCAAGTATTTAATCAGTGAGTATTACAGCCGTGATATGTCGGTAAAGACCAAAACGGCCAAATACCTGAAATTCCAGCGTGGCGAATACCAAAGTAAAATCTGCCCTTACGGTTATCGCAAAGGGGAAAACGGACGGATGGTGCCGGACCCGGAGACTTCCGAAGTAGTCCAGAAAATTTTTGAATATGCCGTAAATGGCATGAACGCAGCCGATATTGCACGGGAGCTTTCCCGTCAGCAGATTCCCACGCCCGGAGAACATAAGGCCCGAAAAGGAATTAAGACACACGATGTTTCAAGAACTCACGGAATGTGGTGCAATTCTACGGTGCTTCGGATTCTTGCTGACGAACGATATATGGGCACTTATGTGATTGGCAAAAGAGAGGTTACGGAAATTGGCGGCCACAAGATGCGGAGCAAAGCGGAAAGCGACTGGATCAAAATACCGAACCATCATATACCGCTGGTGAATGAGGAAATCTTTTCAAAGGCCAATGCCTCTATTCAGCGTTTTAAGATTCCAAACAGGAAAAAGCACAACTATCTCCTGCGTGGGAAGGTTATCTGTGGATGCTGTAAACATGCCCTGCACCTGGCAAACGGGACATCTTACCGGTGCCGCTTTTCCAGCACGATTCCTTCACTGGACTGCTATAATATTCATATCCGAGAAAAAGAACTGAACCAGCTTGTTTATGAATTACTGTGCAAACAGTTCCAGGTAGCATTTGGCGTTGACAGCTTAGCGGATCTCCGTAAGGTAGATACCGTTGCTTTACGTCAAGCTGACTTTGACCGGCAGATTTTTGAACTGCAGGAAGAAAAGCGGAAGCTGTATGAATCGCTTGTTTCCGGGGGGATTCCGCTCCCGAAATACAAGGAGCAAAAAGAGCAGATCAGTGAAAGGCTGTTGGAAGTGCAGAATACCAAAGCGGTTGTCATGGCCCGTCTTGAAGCCGAACAGGAAGAACGGCAGCACCAGCGCCAGCAGATGGATATTTCCCGGATGCTGACGGAAAGCGATGGGCTGACTTCGGAATTGGTTGATCTTCTGATTGATAAGATTTATCCTTTTCCATCTGGGCCTTGGGTACGTCCAGCTTTGCCAGCATAGCCAGAAACAGACTTTCCTCAATGCCGCTGTCCCGGGCAAAATCAGCAAGCCTTCCCTGCAGGGCGGAGGTGTCCTGGGGAGCATAGGAAATCCGCAGGCCGCTGCCCCGCCAGAGCTGGCCGCTGTAAGGAATCTCCTGCCCACAGATCAGCTTGAGCAGGCTGCTTTTGCCGGAGCCGTTGGCGCCCTGCAGGGCAATCCGGTCTCCCTGACAGATGGAGAAGCTGATGGGGCCGCACACAGGTTTTGGACCATAGGCAATGGCAACCTCTTTCAGTTCCACCAGACGCTTGGTATGGAATGCCGTCTGGAAGATTTTCAGCGTATCCTCACGCTCGATGTTTTTCAGCAGCTTGGATTTTTCTTCAATGGCGGCAGTTTGCCGCTGCTGAATTGCCTTGGAGCGAGCCATCATTTTAGCCGCTTTGTGGCCGATATAGCCCCGGTCGCAGGGTCCAAAGCCGATTTTGGTAGCCTCTACCCGGTCAGACCATGCCGCCTTTTGCCGGGCAGTCTCCTCCAGCCGGAAGATTTCTCGCTTCAGCTTTTCATTTTCCGCCTGTTCAAAGGCATCCTGCCGCCGCTTGTTTTCCATCCAGGTGGAGAAATTTCCCTTGCAGACCTGAATGCTTGCTTTGTTGATAGACAGAATATGGTCTACGCAGCCATCCAGAAAAGCACGGTCATGGGACACCAGAAGAAAGCCCTTTTTAGTATTCAAATACCGGCTTACCAGCTCCCGTCCGGGAAGGTCCAAATGATTGGTAGGTTCATCAATCAGCAGAAAATGGTTTTCTTTGGAAAACAGAACCGCCAGCTGTAATTTGGTCTGCTCCCCGTTGCTCAAGGTGCTGTAGGGGCGGTACAGGACTTCCTCATCCAGCTGTAATTTCCCCATCTCCCGGGCGAGGCGCCAGTATTCGTAGTCCGGATGCATGGCCTCCACAGCGTCAATGGCAAGGGCATTTTTCTCCGGCACGGGAAATGGGAAGCAGGAAAATTCCACCGAAGAAGAAATGCTGCCAAGATATTGATGCTTTCCCAGAAGCAGGTTCAAAAAGGTGGTCTTGCCCCGTCCGTTTCTGCCGGTGAAGCCCAGCTTCCAGTTGGTATCAATCTGAAAGCTGACATTTTCAAAAATTGGTTCATGACTGCCGTCATAGGCAAAGGTCAGATTGGAAACTTGAATCAAAGACATAGTGCCCTCCAAAATAAAGAATTGGCCGCAGGAAAGCTCCCCGCAGCCAACACAAACCGCCATGCCCCAAAAGCACAGCAGGACCTTGTCATTGAAATCGGTGCGCACTTTCCTGCATTCGGGCATAGCAAAGCCGACGGCCCTTTTGCCGTCTTTTGCAAGCCCAAAAAATCAGCAGGAAGTATTGCGCATCCTTTCAACTCCAATCTGAATTATTTGTTTAAATTATAACAAAGAAACCCTTTCTTGGCAAGCATTTCCTGCCGAAATTTTCCTGAGCGGCAAAGTTCGGCAGACGGATGACTTGTGCACAAAGTTTAAACCGCAGCATTACACAATTGAAACGATTCCCTCGATTAGCAGACCAATGGTCATCATAAAGAAGGCCAACGCCAACAAAAGGAACAGTGGCACGAAAACCAGCTCAAATACCAAAAATTCCAGTTGATGTCTGCGGAAATAGCCAAAGAGCCTCTGTGCAAAGAACCCTTTCTTGACCCAGCTGCCTGTTTGAATGCTGGGATGGCCAGCTGGCAGAGAGGTTTTCACATCCTGCGTGATGTTATATTTACTGAACATATAGGCAGCCTCCTTTGCTGTTTTTGTACTTACAGTATAGCAAAGAAGGGAAAAAGATGGTGTTAGAGGATAAGTAAGGCCATTTATTTTCGGTAAAGATTTTTTATCTTAATGCAATCTTAATGTCATTTCATTGTTTTTTATAGGAAAGAAACAGAAAATGTATTATAATAAAAAATGGGAGGTGGTGTTCCGATGGAAACAGAGGAAAGGTTCTATTCTTCGAATACGCAGCCGCAGATGGGAAAGCTGAAAATATTTTTTGGTTATGCGGCTGGTGTCGGAAAGACGTATGCTATGCTGGAAGCAGCGCACCGTGCGAAAGCACAGGGGATTGATGTGGTCGTTGGCTATGTAGAGCGCCATACCCGCCCGGATACCCTGGCACTGCTGGAAGGCTTGGAGCAGATTCCTGCAAAGCAGATTGACTATAAAGGAATTTTGCTGAAAGAGTTTGACTTGGATGCTGCTTTGCAGCGACATCCCCAGCTTTTGCTGGTAGACGAGTTAGCCCACAGCAACGCTCAGGGCTGCCGTCATGCCAAACGGTATCAGGATGTGGAGGAAGTGCTGCGCTCCGGGATCGACGTGTATACCACAGTCAATGTACAGCATTTGGAGTCGCTGCACGATTTGGTGGCATCCATTACCCAAGTGGCAGTCAGTGAACGGGTGCCGGATTATGTATTCGATGCAGCGGATCAGGTGGAATTGGTTGACATTGAACCGGATGACCTGATACTCCGGCTTCAGTCCGGAAAGGTATACCAAAAAAGCCAGGCCAATCGGGCAATGAATCACTTTTTTACCCGGGATAATCTGGCGGCACTGCGGGAGATTGCACTGCGCCGAACAGCGGACCGACTGAGCCGGAACGCACAGAAAAGCAAACGGGAAAACACGGCCAAGGCAGGAGAGCATATCCTGATCTGCCTGTCCGGCGCTCCTTCCAATGCCAGAGTGATTCGGGCGGCGGCACGGATGGCAGAGGCCTTCCACAGCAGCTTTACCGCCCTGCTGGTAGAGACGCCGGAAACAAAGGAATTGAAAGGGGAGAATCTGAAACGCCTGCGGGACAATCTGCGTTTGGCAGAGCAGCTGGGCGCCAAAATTGCTACAGTTTATGGGGATGACCCGGCGGTGCAGATTGCGGAATATGCCAAAATCAGCGGAATTACAAAAATCGTATTGGGCAGAACAAATCATCGGCCCAGTTTGTTCTGGAGGAACAAGACGCTGGTGGACCGGCTGACCTGGCTGGCAGGGGATATTGATACCTACGTGATTCCGGACAATCAGCCGCGGTATCGAAAAAAGCGCAGCTGGACGCTCAGAGAACAAGAAGCGTTTCGATGGCTTGACCTGGAAAAGGTGCTGCTGATTCTGCTGGCATCAACGGCCATCAGCTTTGGATTTTACGAACTGGGATTACGGGAGGCAAATATTATAACCGTGTACATCCTGGGAGTGCTGCTTACAGCTGCCTGGACGCAGGGACATATATATGGCGCATTGGCATCGCTGGTCAGTGTTGTTGCCTTCAATTTCTTTTTTACTGTCCCTCGATTCACATTGGCCGCCAATGACCGGGATTATCCGGTTGCATTTCTGATTATGCTGATTGCCAGCATGATCTCCAGCACACTGGCCACACGGGTAAAAAAGCAGGCCCGGCAGTCGGCTCAGAAAGCATACTATATGGAACTGCTGATGAACAGCAGCCAGAAGCTGCTGCAGGGAAAGGATCAGCTGGAAATCCTCCAGCTGGCGGCGGAGCAGATCAGTGCCATACTGGATCGGCCGATTTTGTATTCTCTGGCGGGAAAGGGCCAGGCGTTACAGTTCCAGGTCTGGCCTCCGGAAGAGGCTGACCGGGAAATTGGCTCCATTACGCCGGAGGAAAACGCGGTGGCGGAATGGGTGGCAAAAAATAACAAACACGCCGGAGCTACCACCAATACCCTGTCCCATGCCCAGAACCTATACCTGGCAGTGCGGGGAAATCAGGAGGGAATGGGCGTTGTGGGAATCCCCACAAAATACTATCCTCCATTGGAAGTTTTTGAACGAAATCTCATGCTGGCAATCTTAAATGAATGCGGCGTGATGATGGAACGCAAGGGGCTTCAGGAAGAAAAGCAGGCCATTGAACTGGAAACCCAGCGGGAGCGTCTGCGCTCGAATTTGCTGCGGGCCATTTCCCACGACCTGCGTACGCCCTTGACCAGCATCAGCGGAAATGCAGCGGTTTTGATGGAAAAAAGCATTGCGCTGGATGAAGAGAAAAAGCAAACACTCTATGCCACGATCTATGATGACGCGCTATGGCTGATGAACCTGACGGAAAACCTTCTGTCCATTACCCGGATTGAAAACGGCACCATGGATCTGCACCTGAATGCCGAACTTCTGGACGATGCATTCCGGGAAGCACTGAATCACATTGACCGCAAGCAGAGTGAGCATCATATCCAGGTGGATCTGGCAGATGATCTGCTGATGGCAAAAATGGATGTAAGGCTGATTGTGCAGGTAATCATTAACATCGTAAACAATGCCATCAAGTACACTCCGGTGGGATCCCATATTGTGCTGTCTGCCCGGAAGCAAGGGGATATGGTCTGTGTGCAGATTGCAGACGACGGGCCGGGTCTGCCTGATGATGCAAAGGCACATCTGTTCGATATGTTTTATACCGCTGGTCAGGCAAGCCCAGACAGCCGCAGAGGCCTGGGCCTGGGGCTGAGCCTGTGCAAGTCCATCGTCAATGCCCACGGCGGGACCATTACGGTAACGGACAATGTTCCTCAGGGATGTGTATTTTCCTTTACATTACCACTGGAAGAGGTGAAAGTTGACAATGTATAAACCCAAAATTCTGGTGGTGGAAGACGACCCTGCCATCACTAATCTGATTCGTACCACTTTAGAGACTCAAGACTATCAATACCATACGGCAAAAAACGGTTCCGCGGCCCTGATGGATGCGGTTTCTTACAATGCGGATGTAATCATTCTGGATTTGGGCCTTCCGGATATGGATGGGGTGGACATTATCCGAAAGGTACGGGGCTGGAGCAATGTGCCGATTATCGTAGTCAGTGCCAGAAGCGAGGACCGGGACAAGGTGGAGGCCCTGGATGCCGGAGCAGATGACTACCTGACCAAACCCTTCAGCATCGATGAACTGCTGGCCCGGCTTCGGGTAGCCCTGCGCCGCAGCCGCACGGAAGAGACGGATATGCAGAGCTTCGGCAGTACTTATACCAATGGGGCTCTCTCCATTGATTATGCCGCAGGGTGTGCGTATCTCGATGGCGTGGAAGTACATCTGACCCCCATAGAGTATAAACTCTTGTGTGTTCTGGCACGCAATACCGGTAAAGTTCTGACCCATAACTATATTCTGAAAGAGGTGTGGGGCAGCGCCCTGGCGTCGGATACGCCGTCTTTGCGGGTGTTTATGGCCACACTTCGTAAGAAGATTGAAAAGGACCCTTCAAACCCCCAATACATCCAGACCCATATTGGTGTGGGATATCGGATGATTCGCAAATAAAGAAAACTGCTTGCGCCAGCGCAAGCAGTTTTCTTTATGGGCAAATGCCTTAACAGGATCTTAACGCCCAGGGCGAAACGCTAAGCCCAATTTCACAGCAAACCTGCTACAATGTGCCCATGAAGAAAAGGAGGTTGTAACAATGATGGATGTAATCATGACAGCTACTCTGGCTGCCTGCGCGGGATTGATTCTGCTGCTTATTGGCTGGTGCCAAAAGCAGCTGGATCGTTCCGAATAAAAGCGGAAACGCTGGATTCTGGAGGGAAACATATGACGGTTCTTGGAATGATTGTACTGCTGCTGGGTGGTTATCTGGTTTATGCCCTGGTTCACCCGGAGAAGTTTTGAAGTCATTAGGAGGAAGTTATCATGCTGCAAATTATCCTGACCCTGCTGATTTACATGGTCTTGGTGATTCCGGTTGGCGCTTATGTTTACCGTATCGCCGCCGGGAAACCGACCTTTGCGGACCCGCTGTTTAACCGGGTGGATGCTCTTTTGTATAAAGTCTGCGGTATTCAGCCTCAGCGGGAGATGAACTGGAAAGAATACGCCCTGGCGCTGCTGGGCACCAATACCGTTATGATGCTGCTGGGCTACCTGATTCTGAGAATGCAGGGCAGTGCATTGTTCAACCCCAATGGGATTGAAGGAATGGAGGCGTCCTTGTCCTTCAACACCATCATCAGCTTTATGACCAACACCAACCTGCAGCACTATTCCGGAGAAACAGGCGTGTCCTATCTGACCCAGATGGTGGTCATTACCTTTATGATGTTTGTTTCCGCTGCCAGCGGCTATGCCGCCTGCATCGCCTTTATCCGTGGCCTGGCGGGAAAGTCCAAGGCAAGCCTAGGCAACTTCTACAGCGATTTGATTCGGATCATCACCCGGGTATTGCTGCCGCTGTCTATCCTTGGGGGACTGCTGCTGGTATGGCAGGGCGTTCCCCAGAACCTGTCCGGGAACATTGTGGTGGATACCTTGGAAGGCGCCAAGCAGGTGATTGCCTCCGGTCCGGTGGCGGCACTGGAAATCATCAAGCATTTGGGAACCAATGGCGGCGGCTTCCTGGGAGCGAACTCTGCCACACCCATTGAAAATCCTACCATGCTGACCAACCTGATTGAACTGTATTCCATGATGCTTCTGCCCAGTGCCTGTGTCATTACCTTTGGCAAAATGGTTGGCCAGAGGAAAGCAGAGCGTGTCAACAGCCTGCAGAAGCAGAAAAGTGTGTTTGGCCGGGAAGGGCGCAGCATTTTTGCAGCCATGAGCATTCTGTTTGTGATTGGCCTGTGTGTCTGCGTCTGGGCAGAATCCCAAGGAAATCCGGCACTGGAGGAAGTCGGCCTGAGCCAGTCCATGGGCAATATGGAAGGCAAGGAGGTTCGCTTCGGCGTTGCCCAGTCGGCTTTGTTCACCACCACAACCACCTCTTTTACCACCGGCACTGTCAACAATATGCACGATACCCTGACTCCCTTGGGCGGCATGGTTCCCATGCTGCACATGATGCTGAATGTGGTGTTCGGCGGTAAGGGCGTAGGACTGATGAATATGATTTTGTACGCCATTCTGGCGGTATTCATTTGCGGACTGATGATCGGCCGCACGCCGGAATATCTGGGCAAAAAGATTGAAGGTCGGGAGATGAAGCTGACCGCCCTGGCAATCATCATTCACCCGCTGCTGATTCTGGCGTTCTCCGCCCTGGCGGTGGCAACCCCCAGCGGACAGGCGGGCATTACCAATCCGGGCTTCCACGGCCTGTCTCAGGTGCTGTATGAGTACGCATCCTCTGCTGCCAACAATGGCTCCGGATTTGAAGGTCTGGCAGATAACAGCTTGTTCTGGAATGTAACCACCGGATTGGTTATGTTCTTGGGACGGTATCTTCCCATTGTGCTGCAGCTGGCCATTGCCGGATCTCTGATGAAGAAAAGGTTTGTTAACGAATCTGCTGGTGCATTGCGAACCGATACCATGAGTTTTTCTGTCATTTTGGTGTTTATAGTCTATATCTTTGCGGCTATGACATTTTTCCCGGTGCTGGCACTGGGCCCCATTGCGGAACATCTGACACTTTGGGGATAAGGAGGAAACGTTATGAGCAAGAAGAATCAAAAAATGATGACACCCGACATCTTTCGTCAGGCGGTCATTGGTTCCTTTTCTAAATTGAACCCTTTGTACATGATGAAAAACCCGGTGATGTTTGTGGTAGAAGTAGGGTGCGTCATCACGCTGCTGCTGTCCTTCTTCCCGAATCTGTTTGGCGATGTGGCGCAGAATACGAACCTGCGGGCATACAACAGCATCGTCTGCGGGGTGCTGTTTGTCACGGTCCTGTTTGCGAACTTTGCAGAGTCTGTGGCGGAAGGCCGGGGCAAAGCCCAGGCTGCCAGCCTGAAAAAGACCCAGAAAGATACCCAGGCACGTCGGATTGCAGACGATGGCACGGAAACCATGGTGCTTTCCAGTGAACTGCGCAAAGGCGACATCGTAATGGTGTATGCGGGAGAAATCATTCCCGGTGACGGGGAGGTCATCGAAGGCGTTGCCTCCGTGGACGAATCTGCCATTACCGGCGAGTCTGCGCCTGTGGTGCGGGAATCCGGCGGTGACTTCTGTTCCGTCACGGGCGGTACCACCGTGGTATCCGACTGGCTGAAAATTCAGATTACCTCAGACCCGGGCAACAGCTTTCTGGATCGCATGATCTCCATGGTAGAGGGCGCTTCCCGGAAAAAGACTCCCAATGAGATTGCGCTGAATACCCTGCTGGTATCGCTGACCATCATTTTCCTGATTGTGATTGTGACGCTGTATCCCATCGGCCTGTATTCCGGTGTACAGCTGCAAACCTCTACCTTGATCGCCCTGACGGTTTGTTTGATTCCCACCACCATTGGCGGCCTGCTGTCTGCCATCGGCATCGCCGGTATGGACAGGGTGACCCGCTTCAATGTCATTGCCATGTCCGGCAAGGCCGTGGAAGCCTGCGGCGATGTGGATACCATGATCCTGGACAAAACCGGCACCATTACCTTTGGCAACCGTCTGGCCTCCGACTTTCTGCCGGTAGGCGGAGCAAACCGCAGCGACCTGATTCGCTGTGCGGCTTTGACCAGTCTGCGGGATGACACCCCGGAAGGCAAATCCACCCTGGACCTGGCTCGCCGGCTGGGGGATACCAGTGAAGAAGTACCGGGGGCTGTGTACATGGAATTTACTGCCCAAACCCGTATGAGCGGCGTGGATCTTCCCGACGGCAGAAAAATCCGCAAGGGTGCGGCAGAGGCCATTGCCCAGTATGTTAAGCGACTGGGCGGCTCCATTCCCAAAGACTTGCAGACACAGGTAGATACGGTTTCCAGCCTGGGCGGCACCCCTTTGACGGTTTGTGAAAACGACCGGATTCTGGGCGTGATATACCTGAAGGACACCGTGAAACCCGGTATGGTGGAACGCTTTGCCCGGCTGCGGGCCATGGGCATCAAAACCATCATGTGTACCGGCGACAACCCTCTCACCGCTGCCACCATTGCCAAGGAAGCCGGTGTAGACGGGTTCATTGCAGAGTGTAAACCGGAAGATAAGATTGACGTCATCAAAAAAGAGCAGGCAGAAGGAAAAATCGTTGCTATGACCGGCGACGGAACCAACGACGCGCCGGCTCTGGCCCAGGCCAATGTAGGTCTTGCCATGAACTCCGGCACCACCGCCGCGAAAGAAGCAGCCAACATGGTGGACTTGGACAGCGACCCGACGAAGATTCTGGAAGTGGTGGAAATCGGCAAGCAGCTGCTGATTACCCGGGGCAGCTTGACCACCTTTTCCATTGCCAATGACATCGCCAAGTATTTTGCCATTATCCCGGCTATGTTCCAGGTGGCAATTCCACAGCTTCAGGTACTGAATCTCATGGGCCTGGCAACGCCAAACAGTGCCATTTTGTCTGCCTTGATTTTCAATGCCATCATCATTCCCTGCCTGATTCCCCTGGCGATGAAAGGCGTAAAATATCGTCCCATGTCTTCGGGCAAATTGCTGGCAAGGAATATGCTGATTTTTGGTGTTGGCGGTGTGATTACGCCTTTTATCGGTATCAAACTGATTGATCTGCTGATCAGTCCTATATTGACTCTCGTGCTTTAAGGAAGGATGTGGATTACCATGAAAGAATCCGGCAGCGGTTTTTGGAAGAGCTTACGTCAGATGGTTATGGTCACTGTGATTTTGATGCTGGTCTGCGGCTTGGGATTCCCCCTGCTGCTCACCGGAATTTCCGCGTTGCTTTTCCCGAAGCAGGCCAGCGGAAATCTTATCACAGTTGACGGGAAAACGATAGGTTCGATTTCCGTGGGGCAGGAGTTCACGGAGGATTACTTCCTGTGGAGCCGGCCTTCGGCTTACCGCTACAATGTCTATACCGAAGCAGAAGACGGGCAGAAGTACTATCTGGATGGCAAAGAGTTTGGCGGTTTGGCTTCCGGCTCCCAGAACTATGGCCCCTCCAATCCGGCATTGGCTGAGCGTGTGGAGGCGGATATCCAGAATTTCCTGGAGAAAAATCCGGAGGTAACACGGGAAGAGATTCCCACGGATTTGCTTACGGCTTCCGGTTCCGGGCTGGACCCGCACATTTCTCCCATGGCGGCGCAGATTCAGGTACCCAGAATTGCCCAGGCATCCGGTCTGACAGAAGACAAGGTGCAGGAAATCATTCAGAACCACACCACAGGAAAATTGCTGGGTATTTTCGGGGAAGAGACAGTGAATGTCCTGCAGGTAAATGCGGAAATCGCACAGTGCATGGGGCTTCTCTAACCTTTCAGGTTCGGATGCCGCGCGTTTGGGTCTCGCCACTTTAGGAACAAAAAGCGGATGTTTTCGTAAGAAAACATCCGCTTTTTGGACTTTTAAGCATATCGCAATCCAAATATCTGCTTTGAGAAACAGCCTAAGGCTTTCTAGAGAAAAGCAGCCAAGAGAATGAAATATGAAAAAGTTTTCCAAGTACAATAAACCTGCGATACCAATCCAGCCCAAGTTAAATCTACAAAGATTTGGCTAGCTTCGCTTTTCCCAATCATGGAGAAACGGTATCTCTGAGATGCAAATTGCAAATGCAGCTTTTGCGATGAAATTCCGTTTTCATCGGGATGACCGAGGGCAAAATCCTCAGAACCTCCCCTGAAATGCAGTTGAAGTTCTGGTATTTCCCGATGTTTCAGCAAACAGTTCCCGCGTCCGCTCCCGGTGCCCTTTTGGGAGCAGACGGACATACCTCCTCATCCCTTTAAAAAGGCCATTCTGAGTCCCGGCTTTTTCATAGACAAATCACCAATACAAACCCGGGGAAACGGAGAGCTTACAAAAATTCTGACATTTTTGCAAACGCCCGTATCTTGCTTTTCTTTGTCAGGCTGTGCTATAATGCGGACAAAGGAGTAATCGGGGGAGGTGGAAGCCATGATGGAAAATTCATCCGCACAGCAGCTTACACAGATCTCTGCAAATCACTTGGCCTATGTGACTCGGGATAATCTAAGTGCCCGGGAGGCTGTAGCGTTTTTGCTGAACGGGATACAGCTTCGCACGTTTCGTGACATTCTGCGGCAGGTCTCCGGCAGTGATGACCAGGAACAGAAAATCACCAAAGGGCTGTGTTCCATGAACCCCACTTCCCAACCAGACAGCATCCGACGGAAAGTGCGCAACTGGATGAACGGAAAAAGCCTCCCTACAGAACGGGAAGATATATTCCAGCTGTGCTTTGCCTTGGAGCTGAACCAGGAACAATCGGACAGAATGCTGGCCCTATTGACAGACCACGGGATTCATTACCGCAACGTTCGGGAAGTGGTCTATGCATACTGCCTGCGTTACCATCTTCCCTATTCCCACGCCTGCTCTTTGGCTGAGCAATTTGAGCGAAAGCCCGTCATCGGCAGTCAGAATGCCCCAGTAACGCAGATAATCCGACAGGAGTTTCAGTCCGTTCAGGCGGAAGAAGACCTGCTCTCCTTCATTCTTCGCCATCAGTCCAACCTGGGAACCCAGCACAACACCGCTTATGCCTATTTTTGCAAAATGCTGGCCTTGCTTACGGGCGAGGCACTGGAAGGCGAGAACACCTATTCCATGGAATATGTGGCAGAGGAATACCTGCGACTGAATGTTCCCCAGGAGAAAAAAACCGAGCGGTACACGGATATTCAGAAGCTGGTAAAAAAATACTGGCCCAGCCCCCGGAGCATCAAGGCCATGAAAAGCCGCAGTGAAGATATACGCCGGAAGACCCTGCTCCTGCTGTATCTGGTAACAGGAGGGGTCTGGGAGCAGGAATATGATGAGCTGGACGAAACCTACATTCAGCCCAAGGAATTTCTGGAAACCCATTGCCGCCGGATGAACCGGATGCTGATGGAGTGCGGTATGCGCCGCATCGACCCCAGAAGTGCGTTTGATTATCTGCTGCTCTACTGCCTGCGCCCGGAGGATGAGCTGTGTATGTCCCAGCGGATGTCCGCTTTGGCGGCAGAGCTTTTTTCGGAAGAATCGTAATTACAATTTATGGGCCAGACCCTTCATATAGGCAATGGCCAGTGCCTGTTCCTCGGAAGTAAGAATGCTGAAGAGGGACAGGCATTCTTTTTGTTCTTTGGTCAGCACCAGATTCTCCGAGTCTTCGCCAAAAAACTGCTGCAGCGTAATCCCCAGCCCGGAACAAAGCTTGCTCAGCGTTGGCAAAGAGGGCTGCGTCCCTTTCAGCAGAAGGGTATTGAGTGTAGAATAGGGAATTCCGGATCGCTTCGCCAGCTCATAGCAGGAGTAGTTTCGTTCCCGGCACATCTGTTTGATTCTCTCCAGGACATCCGTTCCTTCATCCATGGTATCACTTCCTAGTAGAATAAGCTTCAAAGTCAATGTTTCTGGTACCGTCGGGCTTCAAAATGCCCATGCCCCAATCCCCGCAGAACAGCAGGGGCAGATTCTGCCACTTTCAGTTGAGCCGAAAGGCATCTTCACAAAAAGTCCGCTCCGCTGAAAAAGCTTTCATCCAGCCAAGAGCTGCATAATAACGATACGATAGCAGTATTATACCTATTTTCCGTTCAAAAGCATAGAATGATTAGCCGTCTGTTTTATGACGGTTTTTTGATGCACCGGAATCCAAATGGACTGGCGGAGTATCTGCTGTGGTATGCTGTAGCCATTCCATAAAGGAAGGAGCGATTGGTATGGACATTTCCCAAATGCAGCTGCAAATCCACACGGCCAAAAGCGCTGCAGCCATGATTTCCGTTGCCCAAGCTTATCTGGACGGCGAAGTTCTGCACGATCCGGTGGCAGCGGAGGCATGGCTCATGCGTGCCATTGAGACGGAGGACTTTCTGGAGGCCCCCAAAGCCATGTCGATATTGGCTGGCAGAATTCTGAAAAAGAAGGAAATCCTGTCCGATTCTGACTATCAGGACATCCTCAGCCGCTTGCAAACCGCCGACGATCAGGAGCGGGAAGCCTTGCTGGCATTGCTGAAGCTGGGTTCTCAGCGGCAGAAAAATTTAGCAAAAAGCAACGATATTCCGTTGCTATTATAATGTAAATATGTTATATTGTATATGATATTCTGCCAGGATTACAAAAATACGGAGGTGCTCCGCCTCCGGGCAAAGGAGATAGATTATCATGAGAAAGGCAATCATCCGATATTTTACGCTGTTTCTGATTTTGCTGCTGGTTGCAGCGTTTTCGGCTTTACCTGCCGCCGCGGCAGAAGAGGAAACGAAAGTCTATGAAGGCACCCCGCTCTTTCTGGTTGCCATCGTGGATTCCAAGGGGGAGCCGTCGGGGCTGCTGAACGCCTTTCTGGTTCATGACCCGGAAACCGGCGGCACCTTCCTGCTGGGCTCTTCGGTTCTATACGATTTTGCCCAAAATGATTACACCATACTGCTTCTGGGAGACGACGACTATATCACCAAGGCAGTCGCTCTGGAGAAAAAAGGCGCCGTTACCTACATGTATGCCCCGGGTCTGGAAAAGGCGCCCTATCTGCTGCTGAGTGAAGGCAGCGGTGCACAGACAGCTGTCATGTATCGGGAACTGGATGAGGAGAAAATAAGCGATCCCATTGGGAAAACCTTTGACTTAAACTCTGGCTGGGAAGAAAATTCCAATGGCTTTTTGACCTATACAGGTCACGAACTTGAATCCTTATACATGGTTGGTGCGCCCATGGTCTTCACAGAGGATAGTTCCGTCCTGGGCAGCATTACCATGAACAGCGACTCGGAGATGATGCTGGCTCCCATTGCCCGAGGAACGCTGTCCACCGAATACTGCATCGAAACTCTGAACGGCGGCAATCCCTCCCCTGACAGCAGCAGCTCCCCCGAAGAAAGCTTCACAGAGAGCAGCCCCTCTGACAGCGGAAATTCCTCTGGCGGCAGAAATTCCTCTGACAGTGGAAGCGCCTCCGGCAGCAATTCAAAATCCAAATCCGGCTACATTTGGCTGGCAGTTATTGGCGCTGCCTCGGTGCTTTACTGGTTCCGTCGAAAGCATACTGGCAAGCAGCAGGCAGAGAAGACGGAAGGAACCATTCCTTTTGATCAGCCGCTTATGGTTCCGGAGGAGGATTCCTCTTCCAAGTGCCCCCAGGCATTCACCCCCGCCGTTCGGGATCTGGCCGGCAGAATCTACCGTGCTGACAGCTCCGAACGTCTGAGCTTCGGCAGAAGCAGCAGCAATACAATCTGCATTACAGGGGAAACGGTCAGCAGCAGCCACTGTGTCCTGTACCGGGAAAATGGCGCGCTTTACCTCATGGACATAGGCTCCACCAACGGTACCTTCTTCAGTCAGCGGGACCGGCTGAAGCCAAATGTTCCCTACCGCATCCGCAAAGGCATGGCGTTTTTTCTCAGCAGTCCCAACCATACCTTCGTTGTAGTCGAGGAATAACTCCGTGTTGGATTTCAGAAAGGAGCAGTCTTCATGAGCAATAACCGAACCTTTTTCAAGAATGTAAAAGCCGGTCGTATGTCTATAAAGGATATTTTCTCCGATGCGCTAAAAAAGCACAGTCCGGAGGAAAGTGCTCGTGTATTAATCGCCGGCACCCCGCTGACCACTCCAACGGAGGCAGAAATGCTTTCCGGCTGGCAGAAGCCCTTCCTGTTCTTTCGGTTTTTTCTGGCAAGCGCAATTGTCTGCGCTTTAGGCTACTGGATGTTTCAGCAATTCCGTCATGTGGGCGGCTTGTTTCTGATTCTTGTGGTCATGGCTGTAGCAGTGAATCTGACGCTGCTGCTGCTGAGCTGGGAAATGAATGTACCCAGGAACATCTCTCTGTATGAAGTTCTGGGGATCTGTGCCATCGGCGGCGGCTTATCGATCATCGCCACCCTGATTCTGGGACAGTTTGATACCTCCACCGGAGCACAGTGGGCAATTCTGACAGAGGAGCCGGCCAAAGTGCTGATTGTGTATCTGCTTCTGGCGAAAACGGACAGAAAATATATCCTCAACGGAATGCTGCTGGGTATGGCGGTGGGTGCGGGCTTTGCAGTTATTGAAACCCTGTTCTACATATTCAATTTCGCCTTTCAAGAAGGGTTGGCAACAGGTCTGCAAGTGGCAATTCTGCGGGCACTGGTGGCAGTCAACGGCCACGGAATCTGGGCGGCACTGGAGGGCGGCGGATTGGTTTTGGCTAAGGGCAGGGAAAAGCTCCGTCCTGAACATCTGATAAAGCCGCCATTTCTGCTCTGGTTTTTCACGGCCTGTGTCCTTCATTATCTGCACAATTCCGATATGGGCATCAGTATGGGTCTGGCGAAATACGCCCTGCTGTCCCTTGCTGCGCTGCTGGCATTCCTGTTCCTGATGAAAAAGGGCGTCAATGAAATCGTGGAGATTTCCGCTGCCCACAATGGCGGCCGAGTGACAGCGGCTGTAAACCGGACGGATTTTGGCAGCGATTTGACGGTCTCCGCCGGAGCTTACTTGGAAGCGGTAGCGGGTACCGCCGCTGGAAAAACCTGCCCCATCCGGGACGGGCAGAGCCTGCTCCTGGGCCGGGGCACTGAATGCGATATCGCTCTGTCCGGCGAGGGCAATGTCAGTTCCAAGCACTGCCGGATTGCCATGAGCGGCGGAGAACTGTACATCACGGACCTGGGCTCCACCAACGGCACCTATGTGGCAGGTCACCGGCTGAATGCCAATCAGAGTGTTTCTCTGGCCGATGGCGACGTGATTTATCTGGGCAGCCGGAACTGCGCCTTCCGGGTCAGCCTCCGGTAAGCACCATGGGAAAGCGCGAATTGTCCATCGGTTCACTTGTCCACAATCGTTACCGGGTGGAGAAGGTGCTGGGCCAGGGTGGCTTTGGGATTACCTATCGCGTCATGGATTTGAAGGATGGCTGCGTGGCTGCCATGAAAGAATATATGCCTCTGGACATCGCCTTCCGTCCTTTGGGACGCCGGGAAGTCCGTCCCACGTCCCAAAGCAAACAGAATCAGTACGAAAAGTTCAAACAGTACTTTCTGCGGGAGGCACATACCATCTATCAATTCCGTGGGCATCCGAACATCGTAGAAATTCGGCACCTATTCAGTGAAAACAACACTGCCTACTATGTGATGGAATACATAGACGGGATGGATTTGGGTCACTATCTGAAAAGCCAGGGTGGCTTTCTGGACTGGGCGGCGCTGCGTCCCATTGCAGCCCAGGTGGTCAGCGCGCTGCAGCAGGTACACAAAGCAAATATTATTCACTGTGATATTAGCCCTGACAACATCTTCCTGACTCACACAGGGAGTGTCAAGCTGCTGGATTTTGGCGCCGCCAGAAATACGCTCCGGGGCAGCGTGGAGGTTTCTGCCATCGTGGCGAACATGAGCTATGCCCCCTGGGAGCAGCTTCGGGGGCGAAATCTGGGACCGTGGACAGATGTGTATGCCTTGGCTGCCACCATATATCACTGCACCACCGGGAGATTGCCTCCCAATGCACAGGAGCGTATCGTCCGGGACGACACCATCTGGCCCAGCGAACTTGGGATTGCCATACCCTCGCGGGACTGGGAAAATGCCCTGAGAAAAGCCATGTCCGTCCAACCGTCAGAGCGCTGGCAGCGTGTGACGGATTTCTGGTCCGCCCTGATTGATCGGGATTCCAAGGTATCGGTACATCCGTCTTTTGATTCCGTGCAGCCAGAAACCAAACTGCCCCTGGGGACATTCATCACTCCGGAGGACAAGGCCCCGGCGCTGGAATGCGTGCAGGGAGCCTTTGCAGGCAGAAGCATTCGCATCAGGCAGGAGATCTGTTTGGGTACAGACGGTACCTGCTGCCAAATCGTCTATCCGCCCGGCACGCCCGGCATCAGCCGGGTGCACCTGAGGCTGTGGCAGGAAGGCGGGAGGCTCATGATAATGGACATGGGTTCTACCTATGGCACCTGGCTTGGCGGCAAGCGGATGATGCCGGGACTTGCGTACCGGCTTCCCTCCGGCGTCTGTGTTAATCTGGGAAAGGGGCAGGTGTTCCGGGCAGCGGAATCCATTTGAACTGAATGCAAGCACCATATGCTACAATGAAAATACAAAAAACATGGAGGTCAACGAATATGGAACTGAAACGATGCAAAAATGGACACAGCTACGATCCTTCCATCACCCCGGAATGCCCGGAGTGCGCTGCGAAGGAAGGTCATACCATTCCCTTGACCAGCATAACGCCTGCCGATAACTGGGGCACTCCCGACCCGATTGGCAAGACCCAGCCTGTGAGGGGCAGTACCGTACCTGTCAATCCCATGCCTCAGCAATGGGCAGACGCAGACAACTACATATCTGCCGGCTACATCTCCGACCAGTATAATCCCACCATGCCCATAGGCTATGAAAACGCAGCGACTTCTGTCCAGCCTGTCACCGGCTGGCTGGTGTGCATTGAAGGCACGGAAAAAGGGAAGGATTTTCGAATCCATGGGGAAATGAACTATATTGGCCGCAGCAAGAGCAATGATGTGGTACTATCCAGTGATCCTACGGTTTCCCGGGAGCGTCACGCGGTGATCGCCTACGATGACCGGGAGAAGCTGTTCTTCTTCGCCCCTGCCAGTGGCTCCAGCCTGGTTCGTCAGAACGGCAGACCCGTCCTGAACACCGTGGAGCTGAAAGCCGGCGACCGTCTGGAAATTGGCAGCGGCATCTACCTGTTTGTTCCCCTGTGCGGGGAGAACTTCCAGTGGTAACGCCTATGGCTCAAATCAGTACAGAGCAGACGGAAGTCATAATAAATCCAATGCAGGTCCCAACTGCGCCGACGGCTCCGGAGGAACCTGTGGTTCAGGCCGAAAATGTTCCGTGGATTTCCCAGCCCTTCGGATATCTGCCTGCCATCGGCGGGTATCCTGTAACCAACGCCATGGTGCTGGCGACACTGGGCTTGATTCTGGCACTGCTGGCAGCGGTGCTTCTTGCAGTCCGGAAGAAGAAATCCGTTCCGCAGAAGACTCAGCAGGCACCTCTTGAGCCGGTCAGCGCAGAGAATACTCTGGCACCCATGAAGGGAATTCGGGCAGCTTATCATCAGAACATTGGCGCGCGGCAGGATCAGCAGGATTCCTGTACCTATTCAGACCCCGCTCTCTACCTTCAGCAGGGAATTCTGGCGGTGGTGGCAGACGGCATGGGAGGACTTGCCAACGGCAAGGCAGTCAGCGCCACACTGGTGCGGATTTTTGAGGAGGGCTTTCGCCAGAGCAACCCACAATACAGCGGCGCGGATTTGTTGCTGGAACTGGCAGTTCGCGCCAATTCCCAGATCAATCAAATGCTAATGCGGCAGGATCGCAGCGGCTCCACCCTGGTGGCAGCCATAGTCCGCAAAGGATATCTGCATTTTCTTTCCGTGGGAGACTCCCGGATTTACCTCTGCCGGGGCGGCGCACTGATTCAGCTGAATCGGGAACATATTTTTCGAGAAGAGCTGGCAGTCAAAGCAGTCAATCAGGCAGTCCCCATGAATCAGGTGTGGTCAGACCGACAGGCTCATGCTCTGACCAGTTATTTTGGCATCGGACGGATTCCTCATCTTGACAGAAACAACGAAGGAATTAAACTAAAAGAAGGAGATCGGATCCTGCTGGCATCCGACGGTGTTTTCAGCACCCTGACTGCCGCACAGCTGGAAGCTGCCCTCAGCGGTGATGTGCAGGATGCTGCAAACAGAATTGGGGATATGATCCGTGCAGCGGACAAGCCCTATCAGGACAACAATACTGCGGTTATTCTGGAATATCTGGGCTAACCCAAAATTCACCAGGGAGGGACACCCTATGAAAATCAAAACAGCCTGCTTAACGGATTGCGGCGGCAGAAGCGTAAATGACGATACGGTGCGTATCCACGAGGACAGTGACTGCATCTGGGTCTTTGTGGGTGATGGGCTGGGAGGCTATGCCGGGGGGCAGCTGGCATCACAGGCAGCCGGCGAGGCGCTGTACAAGGCAAGCCGTCGGGGCAGCCTGCTGACCCCGGAGCGTATGAACGAAGCTGCCCAGCAAGCAGATACGGCGGTTCGCGCCCTCCAGCAGAAAAATGGTGGTAAAATGAAAACCACGCTGGTGCTTTTGTATATCGAGGATGGCTGCGCCCGCTGGATGCACATTGGCGACAGCCGCCTGTATCATTTCATCGACGGCCATCTGCAATGCCAAACCATGGATCACAGTGTTTCTCAGATGGCAGTCCTCATGGGCGAGATCACGCCTCAGGAGATTCGGTTCCATGAGGACCGCAATCGGGTGCTCCGAGCTCTGGGAGGAGATAATGCCAAACCGGATGTGTCTGCACAGGTGATTCTCACCGGCGGAAAGGATGTATTCCTGCTGTGCACGGACGGCTTCTGGGAGTATGTCTATGAGGAAGAAATGGAAAGAACCCTCCAAAACGCGAAAAACCCTCAGGAGTGGCTGAAAAGCATGGAAACCATCCTGCACACCAGAGCCCCTGAAGACAGCGACAATTTCACCGCGGCAGCGGTGTTCTGCTGATTTGGCAGAATATGGGGAAGAAAGGTGATGGAAAATGGAACAAAAACGCTGCTATGGCTGCATGAAATTGAAACCCGATAGCCCGGTCTGCCCTTACTGCGGTTATGACGAGCGTATCCCCGGGGAACCTCATCGTCTCCCTGCCGGGACAGTGCTGAAGGAGCAGTATCTGGTGGGCAAGGTGCTGGGACAGGGCGGCTTTGGCATTACCTATCTGGGCTGGGATCTGTATCTGGATATCCCGGTAGCCATCAAGGAATATTATCCCGTGGGGGTGGTGATGCGGGATACCACCGTAACCATGGATGTGGTAAGCTGCACCGGAGATGAAGGCACTCGGTTCCGCAATAACAAGGAGCGGTTTCTCCGGGAGGCCAAAATGCTGGCCCGGTTCTCTCAGGTGCCGGAGATTGTGCAGGTAAGAAACTTCTTCCTGTCCAACAATACCGCCTACATCGTTATGGAATATGTGGAGGGTATTACCCTTAAGCAATTTGTGCAGGACAGCGGGGGCACCCTGGGGGTGGAGCAGACCCTCTCGATCCTCCGCCCCATGATAGAGGCACTGTGCAAGATTCACAAAGCAGGGCTTGTCCATCGGGACATCAGCCCGGACAATATTATGATGCTCCCCGGAGGCGGGGTGAAGCTGCTGGACTTTGGCGCCGTCCGAGATGTGGGAGAGACGTCAGTGGATAAGCCTCTGACCAAATCCACCGAGGCCATTTTAAAGCAAGGCTACGCTCCCATTGAGCAGTACCAGAAACGAGGCGGTCTGGGCCCCTGGACAGATGTGTACGCCCTTTGCGCCACCATTTGCTATTGCATCACCGGAGAAATTCCTCCGGATGCTCCGGAGCGGCTGCTGGGTTATGAGGATCTCAACCTGAAGGAAAAGGTGCCTTCCTTGGCGGAAGCCCAGGTGAAGGCTTTGGAGCATGGTATGGCGCTGCGGGCAGAAAACCGCACCACCTCTATGGACGCCCTGTATGAGGAACTGTTTGGCGGAAAACACGACATCATATCTGATGAAGCCGAGGATTCCCGCCGTTCAAAGATTGCGCACAAAGAAACGCCCCACATATCCGGACAGCCGGAGGACCGAAAAACAGGCCGTACCGGGAAAACCGCCCAGGCCCCGGAGAAAAAGCGCTCATGGAATTTTCTGATTGGTGCGGCGGGGATTCTGACTGCCGCCGCCGTAGCCATTGGTATGCTGCTCATCATCGGAGGTGTGAATAAACTCTCCGTTCCCGACCCCACCACCCCCGCCGCCAAAGTATTTGATGGCGAACCCGTGACCGTCTACGTTGAATCCGAAGACGCACCGTCCGCTTTCCGCGCTGCGCTGGAGGGCGATGCCCGGGAAGTGATTGTGGGAGGCGGGCAGGACCTGCGTGACTGCCTTACGCTTATAAACGGCCCCATTGTCATCGATAAGCCTGTGCTGGTGGAGCAAGGGGTAAGCCTGGCCCTCTTTTGCGATATGACCATCACCTCCCGGGGAAGCCTGACCGTGAAAGGCCAGCTCAGCGCCTATGCCTCCCTGGTGCGGACCACGGGCGGAGGCAGCATCCACATTGCCTCCACTGGCTTTGTGGGAAATGACGACTGCCTGTACCTTCTGGAAAACGAGGGAGACCTGACGGCAGACAAGGGAGCTAAAGTGGATATCAGCGTGGATAACGGCGCCATCCGGTTCCTGGGTGAGGAGGCGCTCCAGGAAAGCACATTGGAAATCGCCAATCAGGCGGACTTCCGGAGCAACTGCCATGGGGAGCAGCCAATGGTTTTGAAGGACTCTGTAACCCTGGAGGAATATACCGATGTGACTGTCCCGGTAATCATTCCAAATGGTGTCACCCTGACTATCCCTGAAGGCATTTCGATGGACATTATAGGAACGGTGCTGATAAACCACGGGACTATACATGGCTGCGTGGGAATGAATGGCGGAGGACTGATTTACAACGGCGGAACCATGACTCTTGCCAACGAGCCCTATTGGCAAGGGGGAGCGGTTGTAAATGACGGGAATTTGACCCTCTCAGGAGGTGCCAACGATACTTCCTTGTTCAATTCGGGCTCCTTACTGTTGAACAACCAGTATAATCTGGATGGAAGCTCCCTTTTCCTCAACTCCGGAACGCTGACCATCGCGCAAGCGGAGCAGAAGGAGGAGAAGTGGTTCGAAATTTTCTCCGGCTGCCGCCTGGTCAACACCGGTGATATCAGCCTGCAGAAGAGAGGTTCCTTCAATATATGCGGAGAGCTGATCAACTGGGGCAGCATCCGCGGTGAGTCCCCGGATACCCGGTTCCATACGGGCGGTCTGTTCCGGAATCCCTGGACGGGCAGCAGTTTCTCCACCATGGGTGAATACATCAATTACGGTCTGGAAATGACTGTGCCCGGGGCGAGCGTGAACACCGGAGATGGCCATTCCATCCCCTTCGGCGGAGAATGGATGGAGGAACAGAACGCCGGAATGTCAGCTGTGTCCACGCCGGAGGAGCTGATGGACGCGCTGAACGATCCGAACTGCCATTGTGTGCAGATTATGAACCAGTGTAATATCCAAGTTGAGGGAGACTTGGTCGTCACCAAGGGCCTGGTGTTTCCTCGGGATGACGATACCGGCCTGAGCATCCGAGGCGGTCGGCTGATCCTATCCGGCCCCGACGCTTACCTGTTTGCAGGCTCCGACGGCACTTCCAACAGCGGCCTGAACCTGACCGGCGGGGAGCTGGTAATAGATGATGCAGCTGCTATTTTCACCGGCCCCGGGGGGATTGCGGGCTGCGGCGGTATTCGGGTAGGCGGCAACGGAAAGCTGTTGCTGAGGAACACAGGAGACAGGCCGTGCCCGGACGGCATCGGGATTGAGCTTTTATACGGCGGCCAGGTGAAGATGCTCGCTCCCCTCACATTGCGGGAAGTCCAGATGACCATTGATGGGGATGGTTCTTTTGAGGCCGCGAATCTGACGCTGGAACGCTGCAAGGTGTCGGTGCGCAACGGCAGATTGATGAACGGCGGTGCGCTTTTTGTAGACGCCGGATCAACCGTCACGGTGGAAGAGAATGGGTATCTCGGGCATCTCAATGGAGCCACAGTCAACGGCAAACTGGAAAACCGCGGCAAGGTCCATTTTGAGGGCGGCGAGTACCTGATCGCCGGCAGCTTCACGAACTACGGCCAAATGTTGTGGCACGACGCAGATGTGAAGGTAATCGGCAATCTGGAGAACCGGGGCTGGATTGGAAATGCAGAGAACAGCAGCTCCGTTTCCGACTACAGCGGCTTCAGCGGCAACGCTATAGAAACCTGCGAGTATCCCCCAGAGGACTTCTGACGGAATGCGGATTTCTCATCCCACTTATCTGTAAGGCGGCCTATGGAATCCCCTATGTAATTGAAGAATGAGGTGAGCTAACTTGGAACAGGGACAGTTTTATTTGGAGGAGGGTGCCATGGTTGGAGGGCGCTACCGGCTGGAAAAGGTGCTGGGCATCGGCGGCTACGGCATCACCTACCGTGGACTGGATATCCGGCTGGAACGCCCGGTGGCGGTGAAGGAGTTTTACCCCAGCTTTTGGGTTACCCGGTTTGCCCAGCGGGGGCCGGAGGTACACTGTCTGGCCGGGATGGAGAAAAACTTCTGTAAGGGCATGGAGCGATTTCTGGATGAGGCAAGAACGCTGGTGCAGCTGAGCAATATTCCCGGGGTGGTTCGGGTCAACGACTTCTTCGAGGAAAACCGGACAGCCTATCTGGTCATGGATTTCCTGGACGGCAAAAACCTGAAAGAAATGTCCATGGGCTTCGGGGGACGGATTCCGGCAGAGGTACTGCTGCCGGCCATGGCTCCGGTCATTTCTGCACTGCGGCAGGTTCACGAAAAGGGGCTCATCCATCGGGATATCAGCCCAGACAACATTATGATGCTCTCCGACGGCTCCGTTCGGCTCATTGACTTTGGCAACGCCCGGGATACCACCAATGACAAATCCATGACTCTTGCCATGAAGGAGGGCTTTGCCGCCCCCGAGCAGTACCGCAGCCGGGGTCAGGGCACCTGGACGGATGTCTACGGCATCTGCGCCACGCTCTATTACTGCCTGACGGGAAAGCTGCCGCCTCAGGCCATGGATCGGCTGCTGGGTGCCCCCTTCCCGAAGCCCTCAGAGCTGGGGGTGCAGATCCCCGGCTGGCAGGAACAGGCCATTCTGGATGGGCTTGATCTGTATGTTCAGAAGCGGATTCAGACTATGCAGGAGCTTTGGCAGCGATTGTATGTGACTCCGGTGACAAATCAGACCACCCAAATTACCCATGAGCTGGAAGAGACTGTGATCTCCGATGGACTGGATCTGTCGGATTCCGAAGCCCGCAGCAATACTGACCCGGAGCCGATGACGGATATGGAAAAACTGGTGCTGATGGGTATGCAGCGAATCCGCAGCATCTGCGCGGAAATCTTCCAGAAACTGAAAGAGCGGTAGTGCCATGGCAAATACATTTAATCGATGCATTTACTGCTTCGCTCCCAAAGCCGGACCGGAACCCTGTCCTGTATGCGGCTATGACAACGGGCTGTGCGATCCTCCCAGCTGGTGGCTGTCTCCGGGCACAATTCTGAAGGGCCGCTACATGGTAGGGCGGCATCTTGCCGGAACGCCGGAGGAGCTTTGCTATTTGGGTTGGGACCTGGAAACGGATACCCAGGTTGAGATCGTGGAATACTACCCGGAAGCCATAGTCACCCGGGATATCACCCATTGCGAAGCCGTCAGCTGCCTGCCCGGATGCGAGGATGCCTTCGAGGCGGGAAAGCAGAACTTTTTTGAAAAAGCGAAGCTGTACTTTAACTGTATCAGCCGGGTAAACACGGTGACAATGGATTTCTTTGTCCGCAATCACACTTGCTATTACGTCCGTAAACGGTCCTAGACGCCTCTGTACCATTATTAGAGGGCTGTCAAAGTAAGACAAAACACAAATACTGACACGCGCACCGCCAAAAGCGGTGCGCGTGTTTTACAAGCTGTTTTAGGCCATGTGAATTATGTACGATACCAATTATTCACCCATGACCAGCACATGGCTTTTTCTGTTTCTGACACGGTTCTGGTCCCAGTCGATGAAGTAGATATACCCTACAGAGCCAGTCAGAAGGCTGCCGCTGCGCAAAATGAAGGTTTCGCTGGCACCAAAGAGAGAACCACGAATATGGGCATCTGCATTGAGAATCGTTCCGGGGTCGCAGGGGAACTGGGGGTCATCCAGCCCCATCAGGAAGTCCAGATGCTTGGGGCCGGGATAGCGGTAATCCATACCGTCAGTGGTTTCTCTGGGGATGATTCGGTCCAGAATCCGGTTCAAATCCACCTGAAGGTATTCGTCTCCGTTGAAATCCCTGTCGTGGACAAATTCTTCAAAGATCACAGAACAAGTAGTATGGGGAGATTGTACGACACACATACCGTTTTGAATGCCGCTCTGCTCCACGATTTTACGCACCTGGTCCGTCACATTGTGATAGGACGGGCGCCCGCCTACGGATTGTACGGCAATGGTGTCCTGATAAATCTTCATATCAGCTGTCCTCTCTTTCTGTACGAGCTCTGTCCAGAGCTTCAATCATTTCCTGCAGGGCCTCTGCGGGATTCGGTTTTTTCACAATTCCGCTGGTACCGCCGGTTCCGTCGGCACCGGAAAGAATGGCTCGATACACATCTTCGCCGGTGCTGATGCCTGCGGCCTGCAGAACCAGGGTTTTGGGCGACACTGCCTTTACCCCTTGGTTGGTGGCGTGCATATAGTCATCGTCGCTGACTTTTCCCGTTCCGATCAGGGAGGTAGGTTCACAGACCATGATGTCCGGATGAAGCATGGCAATGGCCTTGGCTTCCTCTAACATTCCCCCTTCGTTGTGGTGTATCTCTGACCTTATGCTAGCACTTGATAGAACGTATGTCAATTATTGCGAAGAAACTACTTGCACAATTGTTCAGTCTTTTGTATAATAGTGATAGATTTAGGATTTAAAAAGCGATTAGAAAAGAATATAATGCATATGTTCCCACAACAGGAGGCTGGAGATATGGAACAAAGTCAGAAACGGCAGGATATTGTCAAGGCATGCAAGCTGTATTACTACGGTGGAATGTCACAAGATGAGATTGCGGGATTGATGCAGGTATCCCGCCCGAAGGTATCCAGACTGCTCTCCGAGGGCAGAAAGTACAACATCGTTCAGATTACCATCCATGATTCCGTCAATACCTGCGAAGAGCTGACAAAGGAAATCAAAAAACGGTTCCGGCTGAACTATGTGCAGGTTGTGCCCAGCGGCAGCAACGAAGAGACGGCAAAAAAGAATGTGGGTCAGGTGGCTTCGGACTTCCTGAACGATCATATCCGGGAAAACAGCAGAATCGGAATTTCATGGGGCACCACCCTGTCTTCGTTTGTGCGGACCTTCCAAAGAAAAACCACCTGGCCCAATGCGCGGATTGTCCAGATGGTAGGAGGCAACTATAACGAAAATTTGAATATTGACGGAAGAGAACTGGTAAAGGTACTGGCAAAAAAGCTGGAATGCAACCACAGTATTCTTCAGGCTCCCCTGTATGTGCACAACACCGCCCTGCGGGATCTTTTTATGCAGGAGCCCGATGTCATTACACATTTTCGTCACGTGCAGGCCCTGGACATGGCATTTGTAGGCATTGGAACCACCAGCAATAAAGATTCCATTGCATTCCGCGGAAATTATATTGCGGAAAACGAAGCAAGGAAGCTGAGCGAGCAGGGATTTGTCTGTGATATCTGCGGGCATCAGCTGCAGGCTGACGGCAGCGAGCCGCCCAACTTTTTGAGCGACCGTGTTGTGGGAATCTCCTTGGAGCAGCTGCATCAAATTCCCATTGTGGTGGGACTGTGCACCGGCCACAAAAAAGCCGTGCCTCTGCTGGCAGCCCTGCGGGGAAATCACATAAACAGCCTGATTACCGATGAGGTATGCGCCATTGCGCTTCTTTCATTGGAAAAAGAAGCCTGAGAACCCAAAACTGCCTGGTGCCATAAAAGCCTCGCAGAGTTTGCCGCCTGGGGCGGCAAATAAAATCCAATGGGTTTTCTGCCGGGGCGTGAACCTGGCAGAAAACACTTCTCAGGCTCCAAGTGTGGAATTTGTCCCCCATGGGGGACAAATTATGCACGCAGGAGACTGCAAATCACCTGTCAAAAAGCCTCAAAGAGGATTTTTGACAGTCTAAAAACTGCCTGGTGCCATAAGGCACCAGGCAGTTTGCACAACGGGCTTGCAGCCAGCAAAGCCCCCACAGACTGTAAAGGCCCACATTTTACAGTCTGGATTGTGTTTGTTGAGAATCAATACAGGGTATAGCCGCCGTCAACAATGATTTCTGCGCCGGTTACATAGGAGGAGGCGTCGCTGGCCAAATAAATGACGGTGCCGGACAGTTCATAGGGGTCAGCAAAGCGGCCCATGGGAATCCGCTCCAGCCAGATGGGATGGAAGTCGGTCCACTGTTTGGCCATCTCGGTCATGTGATAGCCGGGGCTGATGCAGTTGACGCGGATGCCCAAAGGAGCGACCTCACAAGCCAGGGTTCTGGTCAGGGACAGAACTGCGCCCTTGGTGGCAGCATAATAGGTCGCCTTCTGAGGGACATTGTAAATATGTGCAGACATGGAGCACTGGTTGATGATGGAGCCGCTGCCCTGTTTCTGCATAATCTTGATTGCCTCCTGGCAGCACCACATGACGCCGTTGACATTGACGTCAACATGGTACTTAATGTCTTCGGGGTCCAGCTTGACCAGATCGTCGGCAATATTGGCGATACCGGCATTGTTATACAGAATATCCACCCGGCCAAAGGCATCCATGACATCGGCAAACAGCTTCTTCACAGAATCCACGTCCTCAACGCGGCACTGCAGACCCAAGGTCCGGGCGCCGGTTTCAGCGGCAGCAGCGGCGGCCGCCTTCTGGGCAGCTTCCAAAGTTGTTGCGGTGTAAACAACGGTTGCGCCTGCCTCGCACAGGCCCTTTGCGGTTGCGTTGCCAATGCCCCGGGAAGAGCCCGTGACAATGGCAACTTTGCCATCCAGCTTAAAACGATCGAGATAACCCATGAGAATCCTCCTTTGAAAAATAAATTGTTTTCCTGTTGTGGGATGGAAAACGAAAAATGTTTATCCATCCATTTGGGCCAAGCCGGAAAACACCTGTGCATTTTCCAGCGCCTCATAAGCTGCACAGTAGATCTCGTACAGCTTTTGGTACTTCTTTACATTCTCCGGATTGGGTTCATAGCGCTTGCGAACGTGTACCATTTTGCCGGCGCCTTCCCGAATATCCCGGAATATTCCGCAGCCTACGCCGGCACTGATAGCAGCGCCTACGGCAGCGGCATCGCTGACCTCCAGCGTTTCGCATGCAAGGCCGTATACGTCTGCCTGGATCTGGTTCCAGATTTCGGAGTTTGTGGCACCGCCTACAATTCTTACGAAGGAGAAGTCCTTCCCTGCTGCCTTCAGACTGTGCAGAATATCCTTCTGTTCCAGTGTGATTCCTTCAATACAGGCCCGGGCCATATCTGCCCGGGTATGGGAAAGCGTAAGTCCCAGAAATGCGCCTCGGGCGGATGCGTTCCACCGGGGGGCCGCACTGCCCGCAAATTGGGGAAGCAAAAGCAATCCCCTGGCGCCCACCGGTGTCTGGGCAATCATTTCGTTAAGCCGGTCGTAGGCACTGGTGCCGGAGGCGGCAGCCTGGGTTTTTTCCAGAGCTGCGATTTCGTCCCTGAACCAACGGAACACACCGGCGGCGGCGTTCTGCAGGCCTTCAAAGGTCCATAGCCCCTGGCAGGCATGGCTGGTGACCATAGCCTGACCATTGGGGTCCCGGTAACAGCCGTCAAGCACTACGGTAGCCAGTCCCCCGGTGCCCAGAGAGATGGACACGGAGCCGGGAGATACCACACCGGCACCCAGCGCAGCGCTGTTTTGGTCGCCGGCGCCCACGCACAGCAGGACGTCCGGGCCCAGGCCGGACTTTTCGGCGGCTTCGGCAGAAATGGTGCCTACGGGCTCGCCGGTTCTGCGCATCCGGGGCAGGAGCGCTTCCGGAATCTGGAAGCAGTCCATCAGTTCCCGGCTGAAGTTCAGGCTGCGGTTGTCCCACAGTCCCCAGAAGCCGCCTTCTGCTACGTTCCCGAAGAAATTATCGGCACCCAGTCGGTAGAGAATATAGTCATGGAGCTGGCAGAGCCTGCGGGTTTTATGCCAGAGCTCCGGGAAATTCTTCCGCGTGTGCAGAATTTTGGGAAGAATCCAGGTGGCGCACAGGGGAAGTCCTGTAATTTCGTAAAATTTTTCCCGGCCAAATTGATCTGCGATTTCCTCCGCTTCGGCAATGGCCCGGTTGTCCAGCCAGGAAATCATCTTTAGCGGCTGATTGGCCTCATCGAGAAACAGCACGCAGCTTCTCTGTGCAGAGAGGCTTACACTGACTACCTGCATATCCGGGTCGGTGATTTGCTCCAGCGCGGCCCTGCAGGTGCTGCACACCGCCGCAAACAGCATTTCCGGGTCTTGCTCTACCCAGCCGGTTTTGGGATAGATACAGCTGTATTCCTGATAAGCACTTGCCAATACACTGCCCTCAGTATCAAAGAGAATGGTTTTCGTGCCGGTGGTACCCACATCAATTCCGGCGAGCAGTTGCTTTTTCATGGTAATCCTCCTAGCGTTTCCTGTCTGATTCGCTGACCTGAAACAGACAGCACGAAAAAGATTTCAAATAGCCGGGGCAATTTCCGGTGCGTTGTGTTTTGTGCGGTTTCATAATACCATAGGTATGAACATATTTCAATAAATTAATCAAATTTTATTGCACATCTGTTCAATTAGTTGTGCAAACAGACGTAAATAAACTTATTTTCTACAGGTATATTATACATATAAGAAAATATGGCGGTTCGGAAGGAATTAGCAGAAAGGGGCTGCGGCCCTTGGAAAGATTGCCGTTTTGGGCTGCGGAGTGGGTTTTGACGGCATCCATTATCTGGTTAAGGGCGGATTCCTGCGTGTTACAGCAAAAAATCAACCACTGACCGCAAAAGCTGTGACAAATTTCCATATCTATATTACAATGATGCCAGTTCTTAAGAACATCATCCGAAAGGGGTTGGGAATGTGAAAATCACCATGGAGCCTGCAGATTTGCCAGAGGCCGAGATCATCATACGCGGAAACGTGACCGATCCGCAAATTCTCTCTATACTTGGGTTTCTGAATCAAAAGGAAAGCCGAAGCAAACTGATGGTATTTGCGGAAGAGGAGCAAGTCATTCTGGATTACAGTGACATTGTCTTTATTGAGACCAGCGCAAACAAGATCTTGGTTTATACCAAGAGCGATACTTACGAAGCCAGGCAAAAACTCTATGAACTAAAGGAACAATTACCCTCCCGGAGCTTTGCCCAAATCAGCAAAAGTGTCCTTGTAAATATCAACCATATCCGCTCTATTCAGGCGGAATTCAGTGGCAATTACCGGCTTAAGCTGAAAAATCGCAAAGAATCTCTCACAATATCCCGAAAGTATTTCAAAGCGTTCAAAGATAAAATTTAGGAGGTATTTGTTATGAAAAAAACATCTGTTATGCAGTCTATGATTATGGGGATGGGCATCGGCTTCCCTGTTACGCTGATTTGTATGATGGCCATTGGCGGTTTCAACCCTGTCATTCAAGAGCTTCTGACCTGGGCAGTTGCCTCGGCTCTCTATGGTCTGATTTCCTACTTGCTGTTCCGGAAGGAAGAGGCTATGGGAATTGCAGCGATTTTGGGACCGCATTGCCTGTGCTGCGCTGCAATCACCATAGGCGCTGTGATGATTTGCGGATATGTCCAAAGCCTTGGTCAGATTCTTGTGGAAATCTTACCGGTATTCGCTGTGGTGTATTTGATGATTTTCGCCTTTTTTTATGGCTGCGCCAAATGGGAAGAGAAAAAAGTAAACCGCGCATTGGAGAGAAGTGAGCTGAAAAACTCCGATTAACCCCTGGAATGCTGTGAAATGACCGTCAGCGTTCTATCACTGACGGCCATATTTCTTCTCTTTGGCATATATAAATTTCCAGGGCGGCAAAATTGCCGCCCCGGATTTTCGTATGGTTTTTTCACATTGGAAAAGGCACTATGCATACAAAAAGCGGAATCACCAGTACATATTCCACTGGGGATTCACAAGCCGGGTGAGCATCTCCATGAAGAAGTAGTCACCCCAAATGACACATTCGTCAACACCGGAATTGGCGCAGGTGTTATAGGGCGTCTTCTTGGCGTAGGTGCCATGCAGCAGCTGACCGTTGGACACCTTGGGGTCACGCACCTGGTAATAGCGCACCAGCGACCCGGCAAGTTTCTTTGCAATGGAAAGGCAGCGTTCTGCTTCTTCCCCGGTCAGGTACTTGCTCATCTCCAGGAAGCCGCAGGCCGCAATGGCGGCAGAGGAAGAATCCCTGGGCTGTTCTGCTTCATCGCCGTCGCCGAACATCAGATCCCAGTACGGGCACATATCCTGGGGCAGATGCTTCAGGAAATAGTCTGCGGTACGGCGGAAATAGCCGATGTACTCCTTGCGTCCGGTATACTTATAGGCAATGGCAGAGCCGTAGATGCCCCATGCCTGGCCTCTGGCCCAGGCGGAGGCATCCCGATAGCCCTGGCAGGTGGCGCCATGGTCAAATTCACCTGTTTCGGGATTCAGGAAAACGGTATGCCAAGTGGAGTTATCCTCCCGGATGATGTACTTCATGGTGGTGTGAATGTGTTTTTCTGCCACATCACGGTACTTTTCATCTCCGGTCACATCCGTGGCCCAGTACAGCAGGGGAATATTCAGCAGGCAGTCAATGATCAGGCGATAGTTGTCTTTGGCGCCCAGCTCTCCCCAGGCCTGAATGAATTCGCCCACGGGCTGGTAGCGGGTCATCAGCTGATCGGCCGCCTTCAGGGCTGCCTCCCGGGCGGATTCACTGCCGGTCAGTTTATAGGCCGCAACACAGGAGGGAATGTACAAAAATCCCATGTCGTGGTGATCCACGCAGTGCTTGACAATAATGCGCTGCAGGAACGAATCCACCTGCTTGTCGCCGGCTGTGCGGAACAGAGCACGGTCAGCTTCATTTTTGGCGTTTTCGTAGGCAAGCCAAATTTCACCGGTCCAAAATCCGCTGGTCCAGTCGGTATTGATGCCGGGGGTATAGAAATTGTTTTCGCTGTTTGCCGCAGGAAAGTGTTCCTCAAAGGCAGGCAGATTGTTTTTTACCTGTGCCACCGCGCATTCGGCAGACGCCACCAGCTCCTGTGCCGTCAGCTCCGGGAACTGATTCAACTGCTCTTGTGTAATCCATTTATCCATCTGTTTGTTTCCTTTCATTACCATTGCAGCGTGGTCATAGCCAGGGGATTTTCCCGCAGATTGCAGGCCATTGTCCGTCCCAGGCCATATACACCCTGTATTCCGTTTGTCGCCTCGTCATTTCCTGCATCGTGGTGCAGGAAAACCAGTCCTATATGCAGCGTCTCCGTCTCAACCGTATAGCCTTCCGCGTTCTGCCAGGCGAGCAGAGCGCCGGTGAGCATATTCTGTACCTGCTGGGGTTTTACGGTTACGGTCTCGCCGGGGCGGCAGCGGACCAGCAGGGTGGTAACCATTCCCCGCTTCGGTTCCCAGGCAATAACCCGGGGGCATTCGGTGAAATGATTGTAGTGCCGGGCCAGCGTCGCCGTGTCGGTTTTTAAATCGACAGGATCACCGTGGCAGAAGGACTGCATCATAAAGGCGCACTTTTCGCCCCGTCCCTCCAGCCCATGGCCTGCGTGGTTCAGGCGAATGGTTTCTCCAAAGTGGTAGTACTGTGCAAGCTCCGTTTCGCCGTCAGCGAGAATTTCGTCGCAGATTGCAAGAACGTCGGCGTTCACGGAAACCACCCGGCGCTGAATCAGAGGACCCTTGGGCAGATAGCCGCCAAAATAACCCTCCAGGAAGAGGAACGGCCCGCTTTCTGCCGCCACCGTAGGCATGGTCTGGGGCAGGCTTTTGTAAACCCAGGTGCTTTCACATTGGCAGGCGACGTTTCCTCCTGCCACAGGGACATTGTGGGCCTTGGCTTCTTTCAGTTCATAGCGCACAGGCACATCCAGGTAGGTACCGCGTCCGCAGTCCAGCAATACCTCCTCGCCATTGAGCCACAGGTCCAGATGGAGCTTATCTGCGTGGCCGTGTCCGCCGCCCAGGGGGCCGTTGCGGAAGTGGAGCCAGTCGGCATTTTCGTCCCAGCCGGATCGCCAGAACACCTGTCCGGCCCAGGGGAAGTTTACAAGGCCCGCAGGAAGCTGCTCTGTCGGAAGCTGCTGATAAGTCCGGAAGCCTTCCGTGCCGAACATCCAGATACCTTCAAAATCCAGGGTCTGGAATCCGCCTGCTTTCAGCTCGCCGCTGTGCAGCAGCAGTGCCGCCTGAGAAACCAGGTCCCGGACATCGGTGTCATCGGAGTCACCCGTCATGCTCTGGTGTCCATTGGGGGTCTGGCCCAGCATGGTTGCCCGGGCCATCCGGAAGATGCTTTCCGTATCTTCCTGTGTGAAGGGGGCATCGCCCCAAATCTGCGCCAGGCGCAGTACTTCCAGATAGCTCATGAGCACATCGTTGTGGTACATGGGAGAGGCTTCCCAGTGGTTTCCATCCTGCATCACCTGGATGGCAATGGTTCGGCGCAGGAAAGAAACGGCGTGTTCCCGCCAGTCCGAACGGTCAAAAACCTGGCTCAGAACATACAGGCCGGTGTTTTCCATAACGCCCCAGTTGCTCTGGAACGCAAAGTTGCCGCGGGGATTGCTTACCAGGTATTGGGCATGGACTTCCAGTCCGGCAAAGAATGCCGCAATGACTTCCTCCGTTACGGCAGGGCTGCCGGCGCACAGAGCCATGGCCCGAACCCAGTAGTCTGCGCGAAGGCCCGCTTCCAGAGAACGCCAGGTAGTGGCTCTGGACGCCTGGGTAAAGGGCTCCTTTTTCAGCCAGTCCATCATCTGATGAACAAAGCACTGTGCATAGGCTTCGTTTCCCGTCATTTGATAGGCCTGCCCCAGGCAGATCCAGTTGCGGTGCCGGTTCATCTGGAAGATAAACTCCGGGTCACCATTGAGCTGATAGTCCCACTGGATTTCCCCTTGGAAGCACACCGGTTCCGAGGTCTGCTCCATATCCCAGGGCAGCCGGAAGAGAAATTTCTGCTGCAGCAGTTCATCTGCCGTATCCAGAATCAGTCTGCAAGCGTCGGGCCACAATTCCTGACAGAGCTTGCCCCGCTGCTGCAGTTCTTCCTTCTGCGGCACCATGCTTTCGCAGAATCGGCTCCAAAGACCTTTTGTATGATTTGCTGTTGTCATTTTTTACTCACTTCTTTAATGGCAGAAAGGGGAAGGTCCCTTCCGAAAGTACGTTGTTTTTACGATGGGTCAGCCCTTCAGGCCGGAGGTTGCAACACCCTGAACAAACTTGCGCTGGAAGAGCAGGAAGACAATGACCACCGGGATCAGAGAGACCACAGAGGCAGCCATAATCAGGCCATACTCGGTGGAATACTGACCGATGAACATCTTGATGCCCAGCTGAATCGTCTTCTTTTCCGTGGAGTTCAGGTAAATCATGGGGCCCATATAGTCATTCCAGACGGTGACAAAGCTGAAGATGACCAAAGTGGCAATGGAGGGGCCCAGCTGAGGCAGCACAATCCGGGAATAAATGCCGTACTCGCTCAGGCCGTCAATCCGGGCGGCTTCCAGGAGTTCGTCGGGAATACCCATACAGAACTGGCGCATCAGAAACACGCCGAAGGCATCAAAGGATTTCAGAAGAATCAAGCCTGCGTGGGTATCCACCAGACCTGCGGCGTTCATCATGGAGTACTGGGGCAGCATATAGACCTGTCAGGGCACGGCAATGGTGGCCACATAAATCATAAACAGGGTATTGCGGCCCTTGAACTTACATTTGGCAAAGCCGTATGCGGCAAAGGAGCTGGTGAGGACCTGAATGAAGGTCACAATGATGGTAATTTTAAAGGTATTGAAGGTAAAGGTCAGCATGGGCACCTGTTCCCAGATGCGCCGGTAGTTGCTCCATGCGGGATTCTTGGGAATCCATTCAATGGGAATCTTGAAGACATCCTTGTCCAGCTTCAAAGAAGCGGACAGCATCCATACCAGGGGGAGCAGCGTCAGCATGCAGATCAAAATTAACAGGATATAGAGGATTGCCTTTTTCCAGGGAGAAATTCTATTCAGCATGATCGTTCCCACCTTTCTTAGTCATTGGACATCTTCTTTTCCATCAGGGACTGGACTCCGGTGATGGTGGCGACAATGGCAAAGAGAATCACGGAAGCGGCGCTGGCTTTGCCATAGTCCCAGGCCACAAAGGACTGGTCATAGATGTAAAGAGAGATGAGCTTGGTAGCGGTGCCGGGGCCGCCTTCGGTGAGGGCGTAGATAAAGTCAAAAGATTTGAAGGAGTTGATGGTCTGCATCATCACCACAAAGAAGGTAGCGTTGTTCAGCAGGGGGAACTTGATTTTCCAGAAACGCTGCCAGGCATTGGCGCCGTCCATCATGCTGGCCTCTACCAGAGAGGTGGGCACATCCTGCAAAGCCGCCAGGTAGATAATCATGTAGTAGCCCATCTGCTTCCAGATGGTCACAATAATCACCGCCGGCATGGCCCATTTGGTGCTGGCGAGCCATCCAGGTACGTCCACCACCTCAAAGGCCCGAAGGACCTCGTTGATGAGGCCCATGTCCTTCTGGAACAGCATCTGCCACACGGCGGCCACCGCCACAACAGAGGCGATATAGGGGAAGAACAGCGCGGTACGGAAGAAACCGATGCCCTTGAGCTTCTGATTAATCAGCACCGCCAGGCCAAGAGACAGGAACGTGGTAATGGAGACAGTGAAGACAGTATAGATAACCGTTTTGCGAATACCGGACAGGAAATCACGGGCCTTGAATATCTTCTGGAAATTTTTCAGGCCCACGAATTCAATGGGATTGAAGCCATCCCATTTACACACACTTAATATAAAGGTAAACAGCACAGGAATCAAGGTCAAAATTAGAAATCCGATGAAGTTGGGGGCAATAAAGGACATACCAATCAAGGCCTGCCGGGTGCCAAGACGCATAGGCGTATTCTTTTTTGTACGGATCTTCTGAACCGTATTCATTGAAACACTCCCTCTTTCATAAATAACGGGGGGCAGAGCATCTGCCCTGCCCCCTCGGGAAATCAATTGGGGTAATGGAATTAGCCGGCCTGAATCTCAGCGGACAGCTCGCCCATCTCAGCCAGAACTTCGTCAATGCCCATTTCGCCCAGCATAATCAGGCTGTGCTCTTCGCCCAGCATCTTGTCCACCTCAGAGACATGAGCGGCGATGGGCCGGTCCAGAACGATGCCGGAAACAGCCAGAGCTTCCTTCGCATTCTCGGGCATGCCGGGAACGAAGCAGATCACTTCCAGAACGGACTCGTCCAGACGGGCAGGGAAAGCACCGGTATTGGCAACAGCCATGGCGCCCTCTTCACTGCAGGCAAACTTTACGAACTCCCAGGCCAGGTCCTTGTTGGCGCTGGATTCGTTGACGCACAGAGGCGTGGTGGAACCGACAGAGCTGCCGGCGGGCATGGACTCGGGATGAGGAATGGTAGCGATGCCCCAGTTGACATCGGATTCGCCCTTGTTGATGGAGTCGATAATGGTGGCGGCGTACCAGGTGCCCATGGGCATCATGGCAACGGAACCGTCAGTAAATGCGGCGCTGTAGTGGATGCCGGCAGACTTCAGGGTGCCGAAGTCCATGCAGATGCCGTCGTTCTGCATGCCCAGAATCATTTCGTAGTAGGGCTTGAAGAAGGAGTAGTCGGTAGCCATGATGGTGTTCTTGCCATCCTGAACGCCCCAGTTCTGGACCAGAGCCTGCCAGGTGTGGAAGTGTGCACCGTACTTCTTCTCGGTGCCCTCGCCGGAGGTGACCTTACGAGCCAGCTCGTCGAACTGAGCCCAGGTCATGTCGTTGGAAGGATAGTCAACGCCGGCAGCGTCAAAGATGTCCTTGTTGTAGAACAGAACGTAGTAGTCGGTACGGAAGGGCAGAGCAACCTGCTTGCCGTCAAAGTTGAAGCCATCATCAGCTCCTTTCGCTCACTCTGCCTTGCCGCGCTGTATTGCGGTCAGCCTGCCCGGTTGGTATGGACATTCCTCAAACACGCAAAACTGATACTTCCAGCACGGACGGTAGAAGCGGCAAGTGTTGCAGTCCTCACGCTCGGCGCAGCCGTTTTCGTACCGATCAAAACCGGGTTTGCCCTGCATGAGCATTTCAAAGGCGCGGTCTTTGCCGCTGGTGAAGTACAATCCGGCTGCACCTCCTTTCTGGATTTGGGCAGAAAAAAACGCCGTAGACTTTTTTCAAAATCTACGGCGTCGGCGTATGCGAAAAGGGATGCTGCCTTGCGGTAACATCCCTTTTGTCGCTTGGTTATTCAATTTTTGAGCTAACCTGTTTGCCCTCTGCCCTTAAAAGCGTTGATTTTACTGGGTTTTTGCTTGTTTTCTTATGTCAACGCTCTTAAAACGGCGGCTTTTCCTCTTGACAACAGTCCGAATTCGGATTATAATGTAGTACGAATTCGTACCATGAAAGGGGTAGAAAATTGGACGAGATACAGCAGGAAATTCGTAAAATCATGGTAAGCATCAACCGGATTGATGGAATCTATTACCAGTGGGCCAAAAGAATCGGTCTGAAAGACAATATGCTGGCCCTGTTATACGCCCTCAGCGACGGGAATTTACACTCCCAAAAGCAAATCAGCGAGGAATGGCTCATTCCCAAAACCACCATAAACACCGTCATTCAGGAGTGCATACAAAAGGACTATGTGGTTCTGCAGCAGGAGCCCCACAGCAAGGAAAAACGCATCTGTCTGACGGAGGCCGGAAAACAATACGCCGAAGTGGTGCTCAAAGACCTGCGCCAAGCGGAGCTGCAAGCCTATATGCAGACAAGAAAGGCTCACTCGGAAGCCTTTGCCGCCGTATTTGAGGAGTTCGCCTTCCAGCTGCAAAAAGCCTATGAAGACTTTGAACGCAAAATCTAAGGAGTATTTTTCACAATGGACAACCGATTAGCCCAGGATTTCAACGCCTATGGCCTGATTAAGTTTACCCTGCCCTCCACCATTATGCTGGTATTCATGTCCTTGTATCAGATGGTGGACGGGGTTTTCGTCTCCAACATCGTAGGAGAAAACGCCCTGTCGGCCCTGAACATCGTCTATCCCATCCCCAGCATTATCATCGCCGTGTCAATCATGCTCTCCACCGGCGGAAGCGCCATCATCGCAAAAAATATGGGCGAGCGCAAGCCCCAGGAGGCCAAGGAAAACTTTTCCCTGATCGTCCTCGCCGGCGCCATTTTCGCATTTGCCTTCCAGTTGTTTGGCCTTCTCTTTCTGGGACCGCTGATCCGGATGCTGGGTGCTACAGAGGCTCTGTACGACTATTGCTGCAACTATCTGGGGATTTTCCTGCTGACCTGTCCCCTCTCCGTCATGCAGATGCTGTTTCAGAACTTTTTTGTCACGGCGGGAAAGCCCCATTGGGGCCTTATCTGGACCATTGTAGGCGGATGCGTCAACGTTCTCTTTGACTATGTATTCGTGGCGGTTATGGGGCTGGGTGTCAGCGGTGCCGCCATTGCCACGGCTATGGGCTATGCCATTCCTGCCATCGTGGGCCTTCTCTATTTCTCCCTGAATCGAAAGGGCACATTGTATTTTGTGCGGCCCAAATTCCGGGGGAAGGTCCTGCTCTTCACCTGTGCCAACGGCTCTTCCGAAATGGTCAACAACATCGCCGTGGCCATCACCACCTTCCTTTTTAACGTCCTCATGTTAAAGTACGCAGGAGAAGCCGGTGTGGCGGCCATTACCGTGGTGCTGTATGCTCAATTCCTCATGACCTCGGTTTTCATGGGCTTTTCCAGCGGCGTGGCTCCGGTCATCAGCTTCAACTTCGGAAAGCAGAACCACCCTCAGCTGAAAAAGATCTTCAAAATCTGCCTCTGGGTCATCGGCGTGGTGTCCCTGCTGGTGTTCGCCCTGGCGGAATTGGGGTCCTCTCTCATCATCCGGGTCTTTGCCGGACCGGAAACCGACGTTTTCGCCCTTGCCAAGCATGGCTTCACCCTGTTCAGTCTGAGCTTTCTGGTGACGGGGGTGAATATCTTCGCTTCGGCTATGTTCACCGCCTTCTCCGACGGCCTTGTGTCCGCCATTATCTCCTTTTTGCGGACCTTCGTGTTCCTTTTGGTCTGTCTCCTTGCCCTGCCCCTGGCGCTGGGGCTGGATGGCATTTGGCTGGCAGTCCCTGTGGCGGAAGGGCTGGCTGTGGCAGTATCCATCTATTATTTGGTTCGCCGCAGGAAACGGTATTGCTATGCCTAACCTCCATGGGGCACCATGTGTCGGGGAACTATGGGGAGGCTTTGCAGAAAATTTAAGGGCGGCCATACGGCCGCCCATTTTTAAGTATAGCACAGCTCAAAGAAACAGTCAACTTTTTCCTGCGTTTCACGCCTATTTTCTGCGTTTCACGCCTATTTTCTGCGATTTTCACAGAATAAACAGATTTTTCTTATGGAACATTCCCTCTTGCAAAACCCGGCGTCAGGGGTTATCATAAAGGTACAAAAAAGGAGTGAGTCCAATGTACTAAGCAGCCCCTCCAAATATAAGAAAGCGAGGTTAACCACAGATGGAACCTACCCAGTATGAGAAATAACCCTCGACCGTTACAGTGAGTTAGGTAACGAAGTCGAGGGTTATTTCTTTTGTCCTGCCTATGGCAGGATTTTTTCATGTTCCGAACTCCAATCGAATGGCCCGGTTCACAGCTCTTTGGATTTGGCGGAAGGTCCGCCTTTTTCGATACGCTGCCGCTTTCTTCTTCCAATATGCAAACATCTCTGCCACCTCCGTTTTTCTTAAGGCAGCACCGCATAATTTGGCAAGCAAATTGTACGATGTTGCCTTAATTATAGTCAGGATTCGGTCCAATAAAACGCAGGCCATTCCCTTCTTGCATTCTTTTTCGCTTTTCGATATAATGAAGAAAAAAAGGAGGAATGCTTATGAACTACACCTTTGCACAGTATCAGGAAAGCGCAGACTATCTGAAAGAAAAACTGGGCTCCTTCCGGCCCAAGGTTGCCATGGTTTTAGGCTCAGGCCTGGGCTTTATGGGAGACGAAGTGGCAAATGCCATCAAAGTACCCTATGGAGAGATCCCCTATTTTAAAGCCAGCACCGCTCCTGGCCACAAAGGCCAGCTGGTATTCGGCCAGCTGGAAGGCCAGGACGTGGCCGTTATGCAGGGACGGATGCACCATTACGAGGGCTATTCCTATGAGGAAGTGGCCTACGCCGTGCGGGTATTGCGGCTTCTGGGAGCGGAGACACTCATCGTCACCAACGCCGCCGGGTGCGTCAACAAGGACTGGAAAGCCGGAGATTTGATGCTGATTACGGATCACATGAAGTTCTTCCTGGAATCCCCTTTGCGGGGTGAGAATCTCCCCGAATTTGGCCCCCGGTTCCCGGACGCCTCCCATCTCTATACTCCCGCGCTCCAGGAGCTGGCGGTCAGCGCTGCCGAAGAGCTGGGAATCTCCCTGCGGAAAGGCGTTTATATGTACTTCCCCGGCCCCCAGTATGAGACCCCTGCGGAAGTCCGGGCTGCCAGAATTCTTGGCGCCGATGCCGTAGGTATGTCCACGGCTCCCGAGGTCATTGTGGCGGGGCACTGCGGCATGGAAGTCCTGGGCTTCACCCTGCTCACCAACATGGCAGCAGGCATTCTCAACCAGCCCCTGTCCGAGCAAGAGGTCCTGGAAGCTGCCGCAGCCTGCAAGGATAAGTTCTCCGGCCTGCTCCGTGGGTGTCTGAAAAAGCTGTAAGCGCCTGCAAAATCCCCATCAAAAAGCCTCGCATCGTTTGCCGCCTGCGGCGGCAAATAAAATCCAATGCGTTTTCTGCCGGGGCGTGTAACTGGCAGAAAACACATCTCAGGCTGCAAGTGTGGAATTTGTCCCCCGATGGGGGACAAATTATGCGCGCAGCAGACTGCAAAAGTTTGTCAGAAAAGCCCGCAGGGGTTTTTCGACAGTCTAAGCCCGCCTTCCAGAGAAGGCGGGCTTTTCCATATTATCGGCTCTCACCGAAAAAGAACAGGGCCAGCATGCCGGGGCCCACATGGGCGCCGGTGAAGGGCTCGTGGGGACAGACAATAAGCTCCTTGGGTTCACAAATTTCCCGGATGCGGTTTGCCAGGGCTTCCGCCTCCTCGGGGCAGTCTCCGTGGGTGATGGCCACCCGGTTTTCCTCCGGATGAACCGCCTTGGTGCGGTACATCTCCACAATGGCGTCTACGGCCTTTCTCCGGCCCCGGAATTTGCCGCAGGCCACGATATGGCCCGATTTGTTGCCCCACAGCAGGGGCTTGATATTCAGCACCGTGCCAATGGCGGCAGTGGCGCCGCTGACCCGGCCTGTGCGCTTGAGGAAGTTCAGATCGTCCACGGTGAAGTACTGGAGGAGGTGCTGGACTTCCTGATTCAAAATCTCCTCAGCCTGGGCGGCGGATTTTCCTTCATTCCGCAAATCGGCGGCCCGGCAGGCCAGCAGCCCTGCGCCGAAGCCCGCACCCAGGGAGTCAATGATGCCCACGGTGCGCTGGGGGAATTCCTCCATCAGCTCCTCAGATGCGATTTTTGCCGCCTGGATGGTTCCGCTGATGCCGGAGGACATACCAACGTAAATGACATCTCTGCCTGCTTCCAGCTCCGGCCGGAAGTGTTCCAGGAAAAGCTGCGTATTGAGCAGGCTGGTTTTCATGACGGAGCCGCTTCTGAGCTTCTCATAATAACCGTGGGTGTCGAAATTGTCGATGTCCCCTTCGTAAACCCTGGCCTCTCCGTCCAGAATATAGCTGCAGGGCAGCACCTGAATGTCCAGCTCCCGGAGCAGTTTCCCCGGCAGATTGGAACACCCATCGGTAAAGACGGTAAATGACATAACTTTCCCCTCCTGTGGTTTCTTGTGTTTATTTTAATACCATTGTGTGCAAAAGTAAAGAAACCCGGGCGTTTTGTCCCAGAAGTAGAGGCTTTATAAGCAATTCTACTGGCAGTAGAGTCGGTAAATCCGCCGGTAGAGCCCCAACTTCGGCTTTTCTTAAAATGGGAAACCCTTCCTCTTGCAATTATCGAACAAATGTGCTATATTAAACAGGAAAGGGGGACGTGCTATGGAAGCCAGCTATATCGCCATCGATTTAAAATCCTTCTATGCCTCGGTGGAGTGCATCCAGCGGGGGCTGAACCCGCTGACCACCCATCTTGTGGTGGCGGATGCGCGCCGGACGGAAAAGACCATCTGTCTGGCTGTGACCCCGTCCCTCAAAAGCTACGGCATTCCCGGCCGGGCGCGGCTCTTCGAAGTGGTGGAGAAGGTGCGGGAGGTCAACGCCCTGCGAAGGACCAAAGCTCCCGGCGGAGAATTTTCCGGCAGTTCCTGGGATGAAAACGCTCTGAAAACCCACCCGGAGCTCTCCCTTGACTACATTGTGGCTCCGCCTCAAATGGCCCTGTATATGCAGACCAGCGCCCGCATTTACCAGGTGTATCTCAAATACGTTGCCCCGGAAGACATCCACGTCTACTCCATTGACGAGGTGTTTCTGGACGTGACCCACTATCTGAAAACCTACGGTTTAACGCCCCGGGAACTGGCCATGAAGATGGTTTTGGATGTACTCCGCACCACAGGCATCACCGCCACAGCCGGCATCGGGCCCAACCTCTACCTCTGCAAAGTCGCCATGGACATCCGGGCCAAGCACATCCCCCCGGACGAAAACGGGGTCCGCATTGCGGAGCTCACGGAGCAGTCCTATCGACAGACGCTTTGGAACCATCGGCCGCTGACGGATTTCTGGCGGGTAGGCCCGGGGTATCAGCGGAAGCTGCAAAAGGTTGGGCTATACACCATGGGGGATATCGCCCGGTGCTCCCTGGGAAAAAGGGGAGAATTTCACTGCGAAGACCTGCTCTACAAGCTCTTCGGGGTCAGCGCAGAGCTTCTCATTGACCACGCCTGGGGTTTTGAGAGCTGTACCATCCGGGACATCAAAGCCTACCGCCCCAGTGAAAACAGCCTCTCCTCCGGTCAGGTTCTTCAGGAACCCTACCCCTGGGAGAAGGCCCGCCTTGTAACCCGGGAGATGGCGGATGCCCTGTCTATGGACCTGGTGGGAAAGCGCCTTGTCACAGACCAGATTGTCCTGACCATCGGCTACGACATCGAAAACCGGGACTACCAAGGCCCGACGGTAGTGGACCACTATGGCCGCAGGGTTCCAAAAAGCGCCCACGGCAGCCGGAATCTGGGCCGCCACACCGCCTCCACAAGAAACATCACCCAGGCGGCAATGGAGCTATTCGATCAGATTACAGACAAACGGCTTCTCATCCGGCGGCTGACCATTGGGGCAAGTCACGTTCTCCGGGAGGAGCTGGCCCCCAAGGACCTGGACCAGCTGAATTTCTTCGCAGAAAAGCAGACGGACGACAGTCGGGAGCGAAAAATGCAGGAGGCCGTTCTGACCATCCAGCGAAAATACGGAAAAAACGCCATTCTGAAAGGCATGAACTTCCAGGATGGTGCCACCGCCCGCCAGAGAAACGGACAAATCGGAGGACACAAGGCATGAAAAATCCTTATGACGACATTCTGAATCTGCCTCGCCCCGTCTCCAAAACCCGGCCTCATATGCCCAGACAGGACCGGGCAGCCCAGTTTGCCCCTTTTGCCGCCCTCATTGGACTGGACCAGACACTGGCAGAGGCAGGCCGCCGGACCATGGCTCCCATAGAACTGGGGGCTGACGCCCTGGCTGAACTGAACCAGGCCCTGGGAAAGCTCCGGAACAATCTGGATGCAAATCCCCGTATCCGCGTGACCTACTTTGTCCCGGACCGAAAGAAATCCGGCGGTGCCTATGTGACCGTCTCCGGGCAGGTAAAAAAGTTCAACGAATATGAAAAGTACCTGCTTCTGGGAGATGGGACCCGGATTATGCTTCAGAACATTGTCTTATTGGAGCAGTAAAGATCTCCCCAGAGCCTTTGCTCTGGGGAGATTTCTTTATCCGTTCTGCTTTTCCATCTGGGTCTCCACCCAGGATTGGATTTCGGAAGCCGGGGTGTCCTGGATCTGTATTTCCATAGTGGTCATCCAGGCACCGTCTGTGATGCTTTTGCGTTCCTTTTCGATGATATCCGTGAGATTCCCCTGGTCGTCAAAGCGGAAGGTCCAGAGGTTCAGACGGCCCACGCCTCCTGTGTAGGACGTTGCGAAGGTGACTTCCTCATCGGAAATGACGCTTACGCCCTCGGGGAAGAGAATGTTGGTGTAGTCCGGATTGACCACCCAGGGCATCCAGGAATACCACTGGTCGTAGAATACGGCGCTGTGGCTGTAAATCTCGCCGCGGTAGATGTCCCAGACACACACATTGTTCCATTTCCAGAACTCGTCCCGTTCTCCCCCGGCATTGCCGTAGCTTCTCTTTAAATGATAGCTGCCGGCAAGAAGCTTCTCAAGGGCCTTCGTAACGCGCTGGAAGGCTTCTTCTCCGCCCTCTCCCTGAACAGTGCCGGAGGGATAGATGGCAAACTCTGCATACTGGATGATGGATTCCTCTTCCTGGTAGAAGCGTTTGCCCATGCGGTAAACCCCGGGTTCCAACCGGCCGTAGTCCTTCGTCCAGTCCACCTGGACCACAGCGGTCTTGGAAAGAACGCGATAGGTCTCATCGCCCCAGCTGGAATCTGTGGGAATCAGCCGCTCCCATCTGGTATTGAGGCCGTCGTTGACCTTGACCTTCTTTTCCAGCCAGTAGCTTCCGTCGGTGGTGATTTTGGAGACACCAACGGAATCACTCAAGGCCATCCACACTTCGCCGTTTTCAGGATTCAGATAGTCGTCATCCACCCGGAAGTGTATCTTCCAGGGGGATTCCACTGCGGCGTCGAAGCTGTCCTGGACGCTGTAGGTCTCTGTATCATCCACGGTCCAGTAGGAATTTCTGGTGTTCTCCACCGTGAGCATCCGGCGGCTGAAGACGCTGGTGCCGTCTGTTCCCCGGCGCTCCACCAGGCGGTCAATGCTCTTGAGGGCGCCGTTGTCATAGAATGCGTAGGTGTCGGTCTCCTCATAGGTCGTGCCGTCCTGGTCCGCCCAGTAGAGGCAGAAGCAAATTTCGTCACTGCGGATGTAGCTGGTCTCCTCAGGGAACCGGACCTGCTTATTCTCCCCCTGGTGGAAGGGGGCATCCCAGTTCCAGCTTTCAAGGTTCACTTCGGCAGAATCCAGGATCTCCGTGCCATAGCAGACATCGCCCACATAGGCGTCCACCCGATACCGTCCGTTTTCCTTGGTAAGCCTGACAATGGGCCAGAGCTCTCCCTGGCCGCTGCTCTCGAAGAGGGTACACTGGAAGGTTCCGGCCAAGACCTTTGCAAAGCTGTTTTCGCACCGGGCAAGGGCATTTTGCTGCTCCGGCGTCAGGTAGCTGTCATAAATGTGGAACCAGGCGTAGAAGGGTTTCGTCTCCCCCTGGCGGGTCAGCTCCCGGCCAATGCGGTAGTCACCCTCGGACAGCGTGCCATAATTCAGTGTCAGGTCCAGTTCATCCACAATGGGATAGACGATGCCTTCTTCATTTATAAACTCCATGCCAAAGGCATCCTTCAGAGAGGGCGTCTTCATCAGGGTTTCCAGTCTCTCCCAGCTCTCCCCGTTCCAGCGCTCCAGCCAGTAGCCGTTCTCCAGGGTCAGCGCCGTTCCGTCCCAGGTGCTGCCCTCCTGTCCCACGCCATAGGTAATGCGCAAATCCGTTGGGCTTTCGGCTTTGGCTTGGATGGTGAAGCCCCAGTCGGGATTTTCTTCCATCGGCGGCATTTCCGGGACGGCGAAGGGCTTTTCCGCAGCCTCGGCAATGGCGGCATTGGGGTCCGCCGTCTCAGGGTTTGTCACAAGGCACACGGTAACGAACACAATGGCCGCCAATGCCAGCAAGCCCACCCAGAAGCTGGGCTTGCGGTAGTTGAGCACGGATTTGATGCGCTCTTTTACACTGACCTCCCCGAAGGCCACCGGGGACGCGGCGAAGTGGGCCCGGCCTGTGCTGCACTCCAGAAGGGCCGCGGAGTATTCCTTCCGCTCGGGAAGCTCCATGAACTGGACCACCCGCTCGTCGCAGGCCATTTCGATATCCTTGCACAAAAGGATGTAGCTTACCCACACCAGAGGGTTGAACCAGTGGAGCGCCAGGGCCAGGAAACCCACCATCTTGAACCAGTGGTCCCCCTTTTCCAGGTGGGTCCGCTCGTGGGCCAGAATGTGCTTCCGGGTCTCAGGCGGCATGCCCTGGGGGATGTAGATCTGAGGTCTTGCGAACCCCAGGATGAAGGCCGTGTCGATGTTTTTGGCTTCCCAGCCTCCGGGTATTTTTTTCGCATCCCGGACCCGGCGGCGCAGGCTTGCATAGCTCACGGCGCTGTAGACGGCGAATCCCGCCGCCACGGTCAGCCATCCGATGGGCAGCAGGCTGCGCCAGGTGAAGCGCGCCTCCTCCGGGGTCTCGGTATGTAAGTTCTCCCCTTCCTCGGGGAGGGTTTCGTCCTGCATCTCCGCCTGGGAAGATAGTATTTCCTCGGCAGTGAAGGTTTCAGGATGGCTTTTCCAGGCAGGCGCAGGCTGTTCCCACAGTGTCTCCGGCGTAACCTGGGGCTGCAGGCTCATACTGCTGGGAATCTCAAAGGGCATCAAAAGCCGGATGCCGGCCAGAAGCCAGAGAAAGCACAGGAATTTTCTGGGCGCCCGCCGCAGAAGGGGCCGCAGAAGCAGGATAACCAAAATCACGATGCTTCCGTGGAAGCTGGCAGTGAGGATATTTTGAAACAGCGTGGTCATACTCATTCCTCCTCATAGCGGTCAATGAGGTCCCGGAGCTGGGCTGCCTCCTCCCGGGTCAGTTTCTTTCCCCGGGAAAAGGCGGCGATAAAGGCCGGGATGGAGCCTTCAAAGGTCTCGGCTACCATTTCGTCCAGCCTGGCCTTCTGGGCCTCCGCCTTGGAAACCAGGGCCGTCACCGTGGCGTTTTCGTTTTTCACCACACCCCGCTCGGAAAGGCGGCGGATAACGGTGTAGGTGGTGGCCTTGGACCAGCCCAGCTTATCCTTGCAGAGCTTTACCAGGGTGGTAGAGTTCACAGGCTCATTTTCCCAGAGGAGCAGACAAAACTTGTATTCACTTTCAAAAATTTTGGGTGTTTCCATGGGGATGCCTCCTTGTGTTTCACTCGCCAATGTAGTTGCCGTCTACGGGGCTGCCGTTGATCGTGACATTTTCCGAGCCGTAGCACTTGAAGGTGGGGCCGCCCAGGTCCCGGAAGGTATTTCCGCCGATGGTGATGTTCCGGGACTGATCCAGTTCAATGCCGCCGTTGCTGCACTCGTAAATGTCATTGTTAATGATCTGGATATCCTCGCAGGAGCGGGTCCAGACGCCCAGGACGCCGCAGCCGTAGAGGCCGCAGTTTTCAACCAGGCACTTTTCGCTGTCCCGGAACAGGAGCACGCCGCCAACGCAGGAACCGGGCTCCTTGGTGTGTCCGGCGGTGAAGCCCGTGACCGTAATGGCGCTGCAGTTTTCAAAGGTCAGCACATGGGCGTACCGGGGCACAGCGGAGAGGGTGTGGGCCTTTATATCGTCACCCTCGGCTTTGATGGTCAGGTTCTCCACATCGGTGATGACCAGGTTTGGTCCGTCGAATTCCTCTTCCCAGTAGTAGTGTTCCCCCTTGGCGGTGCCGTAACCGGTAGCCTCGCTGAAGTCCAGCAGTTCGGCCTCCAGAATAATCTCGGTGTCCGAGTCGATGGCGGCAAGGAATTCGTCAACGGTCTTCACACGGACCTGCTTCTGGTTTCCCGTGGACACGGGGGTTGCCACAGCAGGCTCCACCGGCGCCGCTTCCGGCTCTTCAAAAATCAGTTCCTGACCGTTTCCGTCCAGGGCGTGGTCACTGCCCGCTTCGTACCAGTTGTGAATGATGTTATAGTCGTAGGTGGTATCCGTAATGGTCAGGTCGGTATTGGAGAGCATAAAGGCGGCCATTGTGACCTGGTTGCTGGTAAAGGCGCTGTTGGAGAAGCTCAGGTTGCTGGAGTCGTAGGCGCTTACCAGATAGTTGACATTGTTGTCAAACATAAAGCACTCCGTCACCGTGACGCCGTCACAGCTGCCGAAGTAAAAGAGGAAGGGAGCGCCGTTTTCATAGCCGATGTTATCCACAGAGCAGTCTTCCAGTGTGATATTGGAGCTGCTGCGGGCATTGACGGCGGAATACGTGCAGGAGAAAATATTGCTGTTGAGCAGGGCAATGTTCTTGCATTGGTCCATGTCCAGGCCCGTGGCTCCGCAGCCGTAGAGGTTCAGTGCGCCCATACGGATGTCTTCGCTCCGGTCCAGGGCAATCACATGTCCGACGCAGGCACCAGGTGCTTCCGTGTGGCCCATGCGAAGATTGGCGATGCTGACGTTCTTGCAGCCCCGCAGAAGAAGCACGTCTGCTGTCCGGCCGGTGGCCACGATCTCGCTGCCTTTTTCGGCGCCGCGGATGCTGAGTCCTTCCACGTCCTGCAATACCAGGGTGAAGCCGTCTTCCGTAGCCTCCCAGTGATAATACGTGCCGGCGTCTGCACTGCCGTAGTCTGCGGCGGTGCTCAGGTCAAACGTTCCTTCGGTAAAAGTGATGTCCGCACCGGGAGCAATGGCGGCGAGAAAATCGTCCACATTGGAGACGGTGACGGCCTTCCCTTCCGACTGGGCCGCCGTTTCGCTGACGGCCTGGGCTTCGGAAGGCACCTGGGCCTCCTCCTTGGAGCATCCGGTGAAAATAGCCAGGCTCAGAGCGCTGATAAGAAGCAGTCCCAGAACCAGGGCGATGGTTCGTTTCATAAGCATCTTCCTTTCTGAGGAAGCTCTGATTAAATTGGCAAAAGCTTCGCTGTCCAGCCGAAGACGATTTATCAGAGGTTCCTTAAGTGTTTTGAAATAAGTTTAACGTATTAAACCTTTTCTGAGGTTAGTTTAACACGTTAAACCTCTGTTGTCAACAAAAATTTCCCGGCGAAGGGTTTTTTCGCCGGGAAATCCGCAGGATTATCTTTCGTGTTTTCTTAAGGCGTAGTAAATCCGCGCCGCTCCGTCCCCCGGAGAGAGGGACTGTAGGTTTTTCACCATCATCTGCCGCTTCTCCTGATTCCGCAGAAGGTCCACGCAGATCTGCGCCAGGGCTTCCGGGTCCCCAGCCGTAGCGGCGGCATTCCGGGACACAAAAAAGTCCAGGTTGTGGCTTTCACAGCCCGCCACGGCATCCACAAAAACCATGGGCAGGCCCTTCACCGCCGCCTCAGTGACGCTGATGCCGCCGGGCTTTGTGAGATACAGGTCGGCGCTGTCCATATAGCGGGAGACCTGGTCCGTATATTTCAGGACATTCAAAGTCTCGGGGCCCTTTTGTTCACCCAGGAGTTTTTTATAGAGACTTTCATTGGTACCGCAGATCACCGTAAGGGCCATATCCTCGGTCATTTTCTCCTGCAAACGGTCCACAAGCTCCGGAATGGGGCCGCATCCCATGCTTCCGCACATGACCAGAAGGTGGGTTTTCCGGGGGTCGATGCCGCACTGCTCTTTTGCCCGGGCCTTTTCATCTTTGGACAGGAACTCCCGGCGCACGGGGATGCCCGTGACCTTGAGTTTGTCCCTGTCCAGGCCCCAGGAGACGAACTCCGGGATCAGGGCCTCATGGGGGATGAACAGCGCATCCAGGCCGCACTTATCTACCAAGGGAGAGCAGGTATAATCCGTGGCCAGGAAAGCGGTCCGGATGGGAAGGGGGTCCTCCAGCTGCATGGCGGTGAGAATCAGGGCCGCGAACACGTGGGTACAGAGAACCGCATCGTAGTGCTCATCCAGAATGTGCAGCCGCAGGCGCTCGGCTCCCGGAAGCAGGAGCCTGTAAACCGGCGTAAAGTCCCGGCTGCGGTCTCCGTGCTCCTCGCTGTAACCGTAGCCCTCCCGGTTAATGCTGGGCAAATACCGATAAATCCGGGTATGCCAGCGGCTCACAAAGTCCGAGGCCCCGGGAGAAATGTAGCTGAGGCCGTCCTCAATGTCACAGGGGGTTCCCTGAGCCATGCAGTATTCCTGAACGGCTTTGGCGCAAGAATTGTGGCCCGCTCCGGTATTTCCGCTTAAAATCAGTAGTTTCATGGCAGTTCTCCTAATGGGCAGCCCGTTTCTTTTCCAGCAGGGACAGAAGCCGGGGCCGATTGTAGCGTTGAATTACGATAAAGGGCAGGTTCCCCAGCAGCAGATAAAGGGCCGTCATGACCATGCCCCCTGGTCCCGGCCAGATGGCGAGAAGCCCCAGCCCCAGCAGGCACAGTATAATGTGGACACTCTCGGCGACACAGGTCTCCTTCACGAGAACCTCCAACTTTTCCACATCATCCCGGAAAGGAACCTTTTTGGGCGGCAGAATCTTTGTCAGGATTTTGCTCATATCCGGCACCTTGTTCTTCCAGCGGCGGATGCCCAGCTTTTCATAGAGCTTTCCGTTCTTTTCAAAAGGCAATGCTTGAAAGGGAAACCGCTTCCCGTTCAGCGGGAGCCGTGCCATGAGCCGCCCCAGAGGCGTGGCCAGAATGCCCAGCAGTGCCATATAGAACATGCTCCACCCAAAACCATGTCGGTGCACAAATGCTTCCTCCTTCCGTATTTTCTTTTATTATAGCGTATTTCTTTCTCTTGGCTATGGGACACTTTCCCGGAAATGTCCAAAATCGTTGAAACTTTTTGTGAACAAACCTCCTGCTTTCTGGAAAAATTGGATAATTTGTAAATTCTTCTCTTTTTTCCATTTCGATACAATTCGTTCACATTTTTGTGATATTCTTTACGCTAAGTCATTTCAGGAAAGCAGGCGGTATCTGTGGAGAAAGTCAGAAATCTCGTGTTCCGGTTCCTCCGGTTGTTTGTAAGACTATTCTACCGAAAGCCGGAGATCATCGGTCTGGAAAACCTTCCCCAGGAGCCCTGTATTCTGGTGGGAAACCACTCCCAGATGCACGGGCCCATCATTGGAGAGCTCTTTTTTCCCGACGCCTACACCTGGTGCGCCGGACAGATGATGGAATTAAAAGCGGTGCCCCCCTACGCCTATCAGGATTTCTGGTCCCGAAAGCCTAAATACATCCGCTGGTTCTATAAACTGCTCTCCTATGCCATTGCACCCCTTTCCGTCTGTATCTTCAACGAGGCACGGACCATCCCCGTGTACCACAACAAGCGGATTGTAAAGACGTTCAAGCAGACCCTGGCTCGGCTGGGCGAAGGCAGGAACATCATTATCTTCCCGGAGCACGACGCCCCTTATGACCACATTCTCTGCGATTTCCAGACGGGATTCGTGGACGTGGCGAGAGCCTACTATAAGCAGACCGGAAAGGTCCTTTCCTTCGTTCCCATGTACTTAGCTCCGAAGCTCCGCCAGGTTCATCTGGGGACACCCATTCCCTACGCTCCGGAGAACGCCATCAAGGATGAGCGGCGGCGTATTTGTGACGGGCTCATGGCCCAGATCAGCCAGCTGGCCCGTTCCCTGCCCCGGCACAAGGTTGTGCCCTACAACAACGTTTCCAAGAAAGCATACACCTATAATCGCGAGGAGGAATGCACCCAATGAAAACGCCTGTAGTGGATTACCGTGAATTTCGCCTGAAGAAATTAAATGAGCCCCGTTTCTCCCACCTGAAGCTTCTGGTGGGCTGGCTTGTCTATTTTCTGTTTTACTTTCTGACGGAGAATCTCATCCCCGCCTCCGCCTGCCATCCGGTTCACTGCTGGGTGGATGACGTGGTGCCTTTTACGGAGTGGTTCGTCATTTTCTATGTGGGCTGGTTCTTCCTCATTGCCTTTTCCCTGATCTACTTTGCCCTCTACGACATTGAGAGCTTCAAGAGCCTGTCGAAGTTCATAATGATCACCCAGTTTGTGGCCATTGTGTGCTACATTGTCTATCCCACCCGGCAGGACCTGCGGCCGGAAGTCTTTCCCCGGAACAACATCTTCACTGCGGTGCTGACCTTCATCTATGCCTTTGACACCCCCACCGGGGTCTGTCCTTCCCTGCACGTAGCCTACTCCCTGGGCATTGCCTCGGTGTGGTTAAAACGGAAGGATTCCACGGTCCTTACCAAAGTCTTTATCACCGCCTTTGCAACCTGCATCTGCCTGTCTGTCATGTTTGTCAAGCAGCACTCTGCCGTGGATGTGTTCTTTGCCATAATCCTGGGGGCTCTGGCGGAACTGGTGGTTTTCCGGAAGCGCTATTTCCAGAAAGCGCACTTTGGGAAAAGTGAACCATTCTCCGCTCAGTAAGCGCTGATTTCGATTGTTTCCCACAAAGTTTCCATAGCCTATTGACATTTCCCCACAAATAGGGTATGCTGAGGCCATAATTTTATATCAGACAAATGAAGTTCTTAGGAAAGTGGCGAAAGCCTGCCGAAGGAGTAATACTCTCAGGCGCCTGGGTACAGGTGAGGACTAAGGACAGATGTGGCTCTGGAGAATCTCAGAAATGGGTACCGAAGGTGCAAGGCGGCTTGCCGCTGAATCTCTCAGGTAAAAGGACAGAGTAAGCGTACACGCTTTTTTGTTTTACGCTTTTTCTTTTCGCCGGAATCACATGGTTCCGGCGATTTTTCTGAGCCTTCTTTGTCGGGAAAGAGGTCAAACTATGGAAAGCGTAATCACGAACATCGTAGCCGCCGTCAATGACGTGCTGTGGAACAAGTATCTGCTGCTCCTGTTTCTGCTTCTGGGCAGCGGCGTGTACTTTTCCTTCCGCACCCACTTTGTCCAGGTCCGGAAGTTCGGCGAAGGTATGCGCCGGGTCTTCGGCAACGTCAGCCTCAAAGGAAAGCACGCAGGCAAGGAGGGCATGAGCTCCTTCCAGGCCCTGGCCACTGCCGTGGCTGCCCAGGTGGGCACCGGCAACATTGCAGGCTGTGCAACTGCCCTGGTCTCCGGCGGCCCTGGTGCCATTTTCTGGATGTGGGTTTCCGCCTTTTTTGGCATGTCCACCATCTACAGCGAGGCGGTTCTGGCCCAGAAGTACAAACAGGTGGGTACAGACGGCCACGTCACAGGAGGTCCCATCTACTACATCAAAGCAGCCTTTAAAGGCAAATTCGGCACCTTCCTGGCAGGCTTCTTCGCCATAGCCATCATTCTTGCCCTGGGCCTCATGGGCAACATGGTCCAGTCCAACTCCATTGGCGACGCCTTCTTCACGGCATTCGGCGTCCCCAAATTCGCCACCGGCCTTGTCATCGCCGCCATCTGCGCTTTCATCTTCCTGGGCGGCGTGAAACGCATCGCCTCCGTCACGGAGAAGGTGGTGCCCGTCATGGCCTGCCTGTACATTCTCGGTTCCATCGCCGCCATTGCTATGAACGCCCAGCAGATCATTCCCGCCATCCGCTCCATTTTTGTGGGTGCCTTCAACCCCCAGGCTGTCATGGGCGGCGCTCTGGGTATCGGCGTCAAGGAAGCCATGCGTTTCGGCGTTGCCCGGGGCCTTTTCTCCAACGAAGCCGGCATGGGCTCCACCCCCCACGCCCACGCCCTTGCCAAGGTCCCTAAGCCCCAGGACCAGGGTGTGGTCGCCATGGTGGGCGTGTTCATCGACACCTTTGTGGTGCTGAACATGACCGCTCTCGTGATTCTGACCTCCGGCATGCTGGGCACCATTGATTCCAAGGGCGAATTGCTCAGCGGCACGGCCTTGGCTCAGGCGGCGTTCAACAATTCCTTCGGTGCGTTCGGCAATGTGTTTGTGGCCATCTGCCTTCTCTTCTTCGCCTTCTCCACCATCATCGGCTGGTTTTTCTTCGGCGAGACCAATGTAAAGGCCCTCTTCAAAGGCAGCAAGGCCGCCCGCATTGTCTATGGCGTCCTGGCGCTGCTGTGCATTGCAGTAGGTTCTTTCCAGAAGGTGTCTCTGGTCTGGGATATGAGCGATATGTTCAACGGCCTAATGGTCATCCCCAACCTGCTGGCAGTGCTGGCCCTCAGCGGCCTGGTCGCAAAATGCGCCAAGGACAACCAGGACGAACTGCGCTGAAATATTTTTTGCGGGAGCCGATACACGGCTCCCGCAGTTTTTATAGGAGTGAGAAAGCAAAAAAGCCTCGCAGAGTTTGCCGCCTGGGGCGGCAAATAAAATCCAATGCGTTTTCTGCCGGGGCGTGTACCTGGCAGAAAAC
>DSLFC04101__coassemble_269_pt1 | contig 59229 bp, 53 predicted proteins | sample DSLFC04101__metabat2_low_PE_021 | metagenome-assembled genome bin DSLFC04101 | reverse complement strand
GAAACAGGTCTTATTTGCTTTTCCCAATCTGTAACACATCATTGACAAACCTACAGGAGGTGGTTCTCCTTGAAAAAACGGCCTGTTTCCGTTCTTGTGACCATTACGCTTATCTTTGCCGCTTTTACCCTGGGTTTCTTCCTGGGCAGGGGCCGCGGTCCGGAGGTTCAATTATCCGTCCCCCAGGCCATGCTGACGAAGCCAACTCAGGTGCAGACGGAGATAACCGAAGAAACTGTGGAAATTCAGTTTCCCATTGATTTGAACACCGCAGACCTTGCGGAGCTGCAGGCGCTTCCCGGCATCGGACAGGTGCTGGCGCAGCGCATTGTGGCCTACCGGGAGGATCACGGGCCATTTGCCACGGCTGAGGACCTGCTGAATGTAGAGGGCATTGGGGAGAAGCGGCTTGCAAACATTCTGGAGTTCATCACGATTGGAGGTACACCATGAAAATCTTGGTTGTAGACGATGAAGTGCTGCTTGTCAAAGGCATTCGCTTCAATTTGCAGAACGAGGGATACGAAGTCATCACCGGAAGCGACGGCTTGGAGGCTGTTCAGCTTGTCCGGGAGCAGTCGCCGGACCTGGTGGTGCTGGATGTGATGATGCCAAATATGGATGGCCTTACGGCCTGCGGGAAAATCCGGGAATTTTCCGATATTCCCATTATTCTTCTCACAGCCAAGGCAGACGACATGGATAAGCTTATGGGATTCGACCACGGAGCCGACGACTATCTCACAAAGCCCTTTAACATTTTGGAGCTGAAAGCTCGAATTCGGGCGCTTTTGCGCCGGACGGCAAATTCCGCTGCAAAGGAAACGCCCAGCAAGGAGCTTTCCATCGGCACCATCACATTGGATCTGGACGCCAGGAACGCCTACCGGAGCGGCGTTCTCGCAGACCTGACTGCCAAGGAATTCGACCTCATAGAATTCCTTATGCGAAACCCCAACCGGGTCTACTCCCGGGAGGCACTTCTCGACACCATCTGGACCTACGAATACCGCAGCGACATCCGGACCGTAGACGTGCACATCCGCCGCCTCCGGGAAAAGCTGGAGGAAAATCCGGCGGAGCCAAAATATATCATGACGAAGTGGGGCGTTGGCTATTATTTCCGCAAGTGAACATGGGCCCCATCGGGGCTACAGCAGAGCACAGGTAAAATATGCCGCGTCCTACGTGGTCATCACCTTTGTGGTACTGCTGATTTTGAACATTTACTGCTCGCAGACCTGTCAAAAGCTGTTCTACCAGAGCAAGCAATCCTCCATGATTGAAAAATGCCAGCTGGCCTCTGATGAGATTGCCACCTTGGAAGTGCTCAATTCCTCCACTGTGACAGGCATCGTGAGCCAGATGGAGAGCCTGAAAATCACCCGGCTCGTCATCACCGATCACCGGGGTATGGTTCTCTACGACAGCAGTTCCGAAGCCCTGGGAAAGTATATGCTCCTGCCGGAAATTCTGCAGGCTCTGGACGTCACCGAAACCACCCCAAAGGGAAACAATGTTTTCTACTGGAAATACTACGACGGGATTATGGACTCCCGGGCCGCCACGCCCATTGTCTGCTACGGCTCCGTGGTGGGGTGCGTGTATATGACGGAATACGACGTGGCCCAGGGCGCCCTTATTCAGTCTCTGCAAGACACCATTCTGCGAATAACCTTTTTCCTGGAAGTTATTGTCATTCTCTTCTCCATTGCCTTTTCCAATGCCTTTTCCCGGCGGCTGGATAAAATCATGTCCTCCATGCGGATTATTCAGGAAGGTGACTATTCCCATAAGGTCAATATGGGCGGCAACGATGAGCTGACCATTCTGGGCAACGAATTCAACGATCTGACGGAGCGGCTCCAAACCTCGGAGCAGAAGCGCAGCCGCTTTGTCTCCGATGCCTCCCACGAACTTAAGACCCCGCTGGCCTCCATCAAACTGCTGACGGACTCCATTCTGCAAAACGACATGGATATGGAGACCATCCGGGAGTTTGTGGGCAATATTGGCGATGAAGCCGAGCGGCTCAACCGCATGACGGCGAAATTGCTGTCTCTGACACGGGCCGAAGGCCGCACGGATGCTGACTGCGAAATCATCTATATGGCTCCTACGGTTCGGCAGGTGGCAAAAATGCTGCGTCAGACCGCAGAAAAAGCCGACGTCGCCCTGAATCTGGAGCTGGAAGGCGACACCCCTGTGCTGATTCTGGAGGACGATCTCTACCAAATCGTCTTTAACCTTATGGAAAACGGCATCAAGTACAACATTGCAGGGGGCAGCCTCACGGTGAAGCTCTCCCGGGTGGAGGACAACGCCGTTCTGGAAGTCCGGGACACCGGCATGGGCATCCCTGAAGAGGCGCTCAGTCATGTGTTCGAGCGGTTCTATCGGGTGGACAAGGCCCGGTCCCGGCAGACCGGAGGAAGCGGTCTGGGACTTGCCATTGTTCGGACCATTGTCCAGCGGAACCGGGGCGAAATTCAAGTTTCCAGCGTAGTGGACCAGGGGACCACGTTCACCGTGACTTTCCCCGCATTTGATACGGAGGTGGACCGGTCATGACGCGATTTTTCAGTTTTCTGCTTGTCCTGGTTCTCTGTCTGACCATGGCAGGCTGCGGCTCCGGGCAGGAGCGGGTCATTGCCCCGGTGGCCTTCTATTACCCCTACGCGGAAATGCCCTTTGGCTCCGATGAAGGCATCATTGTCCCGGAAATCCGGGAAAGCTCCGGGCACAGGGATAACCTCCCCTACCTGCTGGCCCTCTATCAAATGGGCCCCTCTTCCGACGAACTGCACTCGCCCCTTCCCTCTGGTGTACGCATCCAGGCTGTAGAGCGAGACGGTCAGAGAATCAATCTGACCTTGGGAGACCAGAACGGTGTCATGACCGACACCCGCTTCACCATTGCCAGTGCCTGTCTTGCCATGACCTGTTTGGAGCTGACCGAGGCAAAAACCATTGTCGTGACCTGCGGCTCCAGGGTCTCGTCCATGAATCGGGACAATCTGGTGTTTCAGGACACCGTCAAAACACCTGCAACGGAGGAAACCTCATGAAATTGATATCCTGGAATGTAAACGGCCTGCGGGCCTGTGTGGGCAAGGGCTTTTTAGACTTTTTTGCGGAAAGCAGCGCGGATTTTTTCTGCCTGCAGGAGACAAAGCTCCAAGAGGGGCAAATCAGTCTCAGCACCCCCGGTTATGGTCAGCATTGGAATTACGCCCAGAAAAAGGGCTACTCCGGTACGGCGATTTTTGCCAGGGAGGAACCTCTTTCCATTGTCTATGGCATGGGTATCGAGGAACTGGACATGGAAGGTCGGCTCATCACACTGGAATATCCTGACTTCTATCTCGTCACCTGCTACACCCCAAACGCTCAGCAGGGCCTGGCACGCATCGACCATCGGCTCAAATGGGACGACGCTTTCCGGGACTATCTGCAGAAATTGGATCAGGAAAAGCCAGTCATTGCCTGCGGGGACCTGAATGTTGCCCATCAGGAGATTGACCTTAAAAATCCATCCTCCAATCGCGGCAACGCCGGATTCTCCGACGAAGAACGGGAGAGCTTCGGAAAGCTCCTGGCTGCCGGATTCACGGATACGTTCCGGTATCAAAATCCCAATGCCACAGGGGCCTACACCTGGTGGAGCTATCGCTTTAACGCCCGGAAGAACAACGCAGGCTGGCGCATTGACTATTTTCTGGTATCGAACCGGCTGGCGGAAAAGATCACCGCTACGCCCATCTATGCAGAGGTCCTGGGCTCCGACCACTGCCCTGTGGGTTTGGAAATTTCCTTATAAAAATTGGCCGCTGAAAATCAGCGGCCAATTTTTACGGCAGCGCCGCATGATTTGGCAAGCACATTCGGCCAAAGATTGGGCGAAGGGCGCAGAGATAATTGTGCGGGGATGCCTTACGTTTCCTGCACCAGAATGCCAACCTCACTGCCTTTGCAGACCAGATAGGCATCTTTCAGCTTTTCCAGATAGGAAAAGGGCTCCTCGGGATAGATGGGAATGAATTTTCCCTCTCCTGCCTCATGCTTCGGGTGAAGAGAAAACTCCATCTCTCCCTCCCCCAACCGCTTCACGGGGAGTTTTGTATCCAGGCCGAAACCGTCTTCCATGGGAATCAGGACCCCTAAGTTTTCCTGGTGCTCGCCGCAGGAGACCATCAAGCGGCACATAACCTCTCCGGAAAGCCGGCAGCGGCAGATAAATCGATAGTACAGTCCCTGCCGCAGGACCTGGACCTTTCCCCGCTCCTGTTCTCCCAGCCGCACCCCATAGGTTTTTTCCATGTTACCGCCCCCTGGGAAAGTCTATGATTTCCAGAGTGCGGCTATGCTTTAGGTGGTTCTGTTTCCTCCCGGCAGGCCGAAGCTCACGGCGATGGCGTCGTCAACCTGGGCCATTTGCGCTTCGTTCAGATGGCCCATATGCTCCCGGAGGCGTCGCTTGTCGATGGTGCGGATCTGTTCCAAAAGGATAATGGAGTCCTTGCTCAGGCCCACGCTTCCTCCCGCAATGCCAATATGGGTGGGAAGCCGGGCTTTCCCGGTCTGGCTGGTGATGGCGGCCGCAATGACCGTGGGAGAGTGGCGGTTGCCCGTGTCGTTCTGAACGATGAGCACCGGACGGGTGCCTCCCTGCTCACTGCCCACCACCGGCGACAAATCCGCATAGAAAATGTCGCCCCGTTTCACTGTTGCTTCGTTCATGGCTTTCACGCTCCGTGTATCATTCCCTGCGCTACCGGAAACTTCCTTATGTAACGCAGCTAGGACTATTTTCCCACAAGGCCGGGAAGTTTATACCGGCCGTGGCAATTTATCCTATGCACGAAAGGTGTCATATGGCTACGAAATTGCAAAATTTTTGACGTCCAGAGAGAGAATGCGGCGATCGTCATAGAGAATTTCTCCCCGGACAGGAACATTTTCGGCGTTCAGCCAGATGTCCATGTGAAGGGCGTCCTCCTCGTAGCTGTCGTCGATGGAGAGACGGAGCAGATCGCCCTCCTCTCCTGCGGCGGTGAGATATCCGCTTCGGAGTGTCGTCAGGAAAATCCAGGGGGCTGTGACCGGGGTCACCTGGTCGTCGGCCATGGTGTCAAACTCCAGAGCTACCGCGTCAAAGGTCAGCTTTCCCTCCCCTTTGCTCACATGGCCCGTGATGCCTGCAATGGTTTCCGGAGCCGTAACGGTGAAGCCCAGATTTCCCAGGTCGTCACTGACACAGTTCAGGGAAAACGCATACCGCTTGTCTCCATAGTCTGCGGTAATATCGGCGTCGAAGCTGACCTCCTGGGCCCGCAGGAGCTGGGCACGGAGATCCATGGCACGCTGAATCTCTTTTGATTTTCCGGAACATCCGGTGAGTAGGCACACAAACAGAAGCACTGTCCCCAGTTTTCGCATGGTAATTCCGCCTTATTTCAGAAGTCGCGGAAGTTTGGACAGCATATCCGTTGGGAGCATCCCGTATTGGCCCAGCTCTTCGGCACAGAGGTCCCCCGCCCGTCCATGAAGCCAGACCCCGCAGGCAGCGGCTTCCAGGGGCGTCATTCCCTGGCCCAGCAGAGCGGTAATGATGCCGGAGAGCACGTCTCCGCTGCCCCCCACTGCCATTCCGGGATTGCCTGTGGGATTTATGTAGGTGGTTTCTCCGTCGGTGATGACCGTCTCATGGCCCTTTAGAACTGTGATACATCGGGTTTCCTTGGCACAGTTTACCGCCGAAGCCTCACGGCCCCCTTGAAGACTGCCCCAGAAGCGGAGAAACTCTCCCTCGTGAGGCGTCAGGATGGCTGCACCCGCTCTTCCACGCAGGATATTCTTATGCGCCGCAAGCAATGTTATGCCATCGGCGTCCACAACCACCGGGCAGGCCGCATTTTCCAGCACGGATTGTAAAACGGCAAGGGTCCCATGGGATTTTCCAAGGCCGCAGCCAATCAGTACGGCGTCCATCTGGGGAAGGCGGTGCAGAATTTCCGGCACTGCTTCTTCGCTGAGCATTCCATGGGCCTCCGGCAGGGGAAACACCACGGCTTCGTTGAGCTTTACGGCCTCGATGGCGTAAATGCTCTCGGGAACCCCCAGATACACAAGTCCCGCTCCGCTGCGGAGCGCTCCCATGGCGGCGAGATAGGCGGCGCCTGTAAAGCCACGGCTTCCACAGAGGAGCAGGATTTTCCCGAAGGTGCCCTTGTGGCCCCTTGGGTCCCGGTCCGGAAGCAGCGCCCGGACCTTTTGGGCGTCCAGTTTTTTGACCATATCCTTTCATCTCCTTTCCTATCACCATATCACGGCGGACTTTTCCCGTCAAGTGACCGCCGTTAAATTTGCATGGAATCCGGAATTGCACATAAGGGCGAAAAAGCTCTTGCAAAATTGATAGGAATGTGGTACTATAGCAAAGATATGTGAAATGCAAAGATCGGGCCGCCTGACATTGGGGTCACTTCATGCAGCGAGAGCGGGATGGTGGGAGCCGCTTTGAGTGCAGTGCCGGGCTTTCTCCCGGGAGCCGCCGCCTGAAAAAACAGTAGGGCCGGACGGGTGACGCCGTTAATCGTCTTGGATGTGTCTGCATCCGAAAAAGCGCGCCTTTTGGCGAATTGCGGGTGGTACCGCGGAAGCATTGCCTTTCGTCCCGATTCCGGGATGATGGGCTTTTTTTATTGTTTATTTATCCATGTATGAAATTCCTAAGGAGGAAATGTTTATGAAAGAACAGTTAGAGCAAATTCAGGCGCAAGCCCTTGCCGCTCTGGATGCCGCCGCTACTCCGGCAGCTCTGGAAGAACTGCGGGTGCGCCTGCTTGGCAAAAAGGGCGAACTCACCGCCGTTCTCAAGCAGATGGGCAAGCTCTCTCCCGAAGAGCGGCCTGTCATGGGTCAGATGGCAAACTCCGTCCGTGCCGCCATTGAAGAAAAGCTGGAAGCCCGGAAAGCGGAAATTCACGCAGCTGTTCTGGAAGAAAAGCTGGCGAAAGAGGCCATCGACGTGACCATCCCCGGCAAACAGATTGCCCTCGGCCATCAGCATCCCATGAACCAGGTTTTGCAGCAGATCAAGGAAATCTTCGTGGGCCTTGGCTACCAGGTGGTGGACGGTCCCGAAGTGGAGCTCGCCAGCTACAACTTTACCCGCCTGAATATCGAAGAGGGCCACCCTTCCCGGGACCGCTCCGATACCTTCTATTTTGACGATAACGACAGCGTGCTTCTGCGGACCCAGACCAGTCCCATGCAGATTCGCTTTATGGAAAACCACAAGCCCCCCTTCTGTATGCTGGCCCCCGGCCGGGTGTTCCGGAAGGACGAGGCTGACGCCACCCACTCCCCCATGTTCCATCAGATCGAGGGCCTGGTGGTGGACGAGCACATCACCATGGGCGATCTGAAGGGCGCCCTCATCACCATGATGCAGAAGATCTACGGCGAAAACTCCGTCATGCGGTTCCGGCCCCACCACTTCCCCTTCACCGAGCCCAGCTGCGAAATGGATATGCAGTGCCACAAGTGCCACGGCACCGGCGAAATTGACGGTCAGGTCTGCTCCACCTGCCACGGCGAGGGTTGGATTGAGCTTCTGGGTGCGGGCATGGTCCATCCCGTGGTTCTGGAAAACTGCGGAATCGACCCGGAAAAGTACTCCGGCTTCGCTTTTGGCATGGGCCTGGAGCGTATGGCCATGGGCAGACTGAAAATCAACGACCTGCGCCTCATTTTCGACAACGACGTGCGGTTCCTGAACCAGTTCTAAGGATAAGGAGGAAGAGATTATGCAACTCAACAGAAAATGGCTTAACGAGGATTTCGTAGACCTGAGCGGAATTTCCGATAAGGAATTTGTGGAAAAGCTCACCGTCTTCGGCCAGAAGGTGGAGACCTATGAGCGCATGGACGCCGAAATCAAAAATGTTGTGGTGGGCAAGGTTCTGACCATGGCCCGGCATGAGAATTCCGACCATATGTGGGTGTGCATGGTGGATGTGGGCGGCGAAGCGCCTGTACAGATTGTCACCGGCGCCCAGAATGTACACGAGGGCGATTTGGTGCCCGTGGCGCTGCACAACTCCTATCTCCCCGGCGGTGTTCATATCACGAAGGGCAAGCTCCGTGGGGTGCTTTCCTGCGGCATGCTCTGCTCCTTCGCCGAGCTGGGCCTGACGCAAAACGACCTTCCCGATGCCTACGCCGACGGCATCTGGATTCTCAACGACGAGGATTGCCAGGTGGGTCAGGACATCAATCTGGTCATCGGCAACGACGACACCATTGTGGACTTTGAAATCACCAACAACCGCCCTGACTGCTACTCCATCATCGGTCTGGCAAGAGAGGCCGCTGCAGCTTTCGGCAAGCCCATGCGTCATCACGAGCCTGTGGTCCACGGCAGTGACGCCGGGGATATCTACGACTACCTGGATGTGGAAGTGCCTGCCACAGAGCTTTGCAACCGCTATTCCTCCCGGATGGTGGCAAACGTAAAAATCGGCCCCTCCCCCAAGTGGCTCCGTCAGCGGCTCCGCGCCAACGGCGTCCGTCCCATCAACAACATCGTGGACATCACCAACTATGTGATGCTTGAGTACGGCCAGCCCATGCACGCCTTTGACTACCGCTATGTGTCCTCCGGCAAAATCGTGGTCCGGGAGGCGGAAGAGGGCGAGACCCTGACCACCCTGGACGGCAATGTCCGGAACCTCAAGGCAGGCATGCTGGTCATTGCCGACGACAATAAGCCCATTGGTCTTGCCGGAATCATGGGCGGTGAGAACTCCGAAATCATGGACGACACCACCATGGTGGTCTTCGAGTCCGCCAACTTTAACGGCACCTCCATCCGCCAGACCGCATTGGCTTTGGGTATGCGGACCGAGGCCTCCGGCAAGTTCGAGAAGGGCCTGGACCCCATGATGACCATTCCCGCAGTCCAGCGGGCCTGCGAGCTGGTGGAAATGCTCCAGTGCGGCGATGTGCTGGGCGGCACCATTGACGTCATCAACTATGTCCCCGAAGCGAAAACCCTGCCTTTGGAGTGCGACAAAATCAACAAGCTCCTGGGCACCGACATTTCCAAGGCCGACATGGTGAAGTATCTGAACCTGCTGGAAATCCCCGTGGAAGGTGACGAAATTCTGGTTCCCTCCTTCCGTCCCGACCTGAACCGCATGGCGGACATCGCCGAGGAAGTGGGCCGTTCCTATGGATACAACGAGATTCCCACCACCGCTTTCAAGACATCCACCCAGGGCGGCTACACTCAGGAAATGAAGCTGGAAGCCCAGACGGGCGTCCTCTGCCGGGGCCTTGGCTACAGTGAGATTATCACCTACTCTTTCGTCTCCCCCACCATCTTTGACCAGATTCGGCTCCCCGCCGATTCTCCTCTGCGTAATGCCCTTCGCATCCAGAACCCCCTGGGTGAGGATACCTCCATCATGCGGACCATTGCGCTGCCCTCCATGCTGGACATTCTCTCCCGGAACAATGCCTACCACAATAAGGCTGCAAAACTCTATGAAATCGCCAAGGTCTATCTGCCTGCAGAGGGTCAGGCCCTTCCCGATGAGCCCAAGATGCTTCTGCTGGGAACCTACGGCACCAGCGAAACCTTCTTCACCCTGAAAGGTGAAATCGAGGCCGTGTTCGCGGGACTCCGGCTGAAAAAGGCCAGCTACACCGCTGTGAAGGACAATCCCAGCTATCACCCCGGCCGCTGTGCCAAGGTGACCATTGACGGCGTGGACGTTGGTATCATGGGCCAGGTCCATCCTTTGGTGGCTGCAAACTACGGCATCGACACCGACGTGTACTGTGCCGAGCTGAACTTCACCCGTCTTCTGAATTGCCGTCTCCCTGACGCAACCTACACCCCCCTTCCCAAGTACCCCACCGTCAGCCGGGACCTGGCACTGGTGTGCGACGAAGCCATTACCGTTTCTCAGGTGGAGGACGTCATCGTTTCCTCCGCAGGCAAGCTTCTGCGGGATGTGAAGCTCTTCGACATCTACCGCGGCACCGGAATTCCCGAAGGCAAAAAGAGCATGGCCTTCTCTCTGGAGCTCCGGGCCGACGACCGGACCTTGACCGACACCGATTCCGAATGTGTTGTGCAGAAGGTTCTGGCCGCCCTCAAGGAACAGCTGAACGCTGCTCTGCGCTGAATCTTCAAAAAAACAGGGCGGGCTTCGGTCCGCCCTGCTTTTCCCATTTCCCCGGAACGATTTGTAAAAATTCTATTTTACCCTTTACAGGGCCCTGAAAATCGGGTATAATAAAAACGATTTTTATAAAAAGGGAGGCTGAGAACCATGACGGACCAGAACACACAGAAATTTACCGTACCCAGCGATGACAAAGACAATATGCGCCGTACGCTCCGAAGTGTGTACGAAGCCCTGACCGAGAAAGGCTACAACCCCATTAACCAGATTGTAGGATACCTGTTGACCGAGGATCCTACCTATATCACGAACTATCAGAGCGCCCGAAGCATGATCTGCAAGATCGACCGGGACGAGCTGATGCAGGTACTGGTCCAGGGGTATCTCTTTGGGCAGGAATAAGCCCGGGACGTCAAACCAACTCTCCGGCCAAGAGGCTTTTGCTCAGGCAAAGGTCTCTTGTTTTTTGAAAAACAGACTTTGCACCTTGACAATCTCATACGTTTTCCTCCATTTGCCAGATTTCTTCGTAATTGTTACGTAAACCCAGGTTTTTCCAGGCTTTATGCCGAAAAAAGTCTTGACTTTTACATTACAATATGTTACAATCTCATTACATTTTTGTTCAGGAGGTACATTTATGGCTGAAGAAAATGCAGTTCTTATGTATAAAGGCTATCCCTTGATGCGAAAGGACAACATCGTCTATTTTGGTTCCATGGCTGACAGCCACATCATCATGCTACAAATTCTGGAGACAAAAAAGCAGGGCGATATGGACATCGCCACCCGCGTCTCCGTTCAGCTTCAGCTCACCGACCCCGCCGCCAAGAGCCGGGACCGGGTGGTGAAAAAGAGCGAAAAGGACGGCTTCTACACGGCCCTGGATGTGGGCTATGTATGGCTGGAGAGGGCACTGGCCGGTAAATAAATTCGCCAGTTTTCCGGAAAATCCGGAAGCCTGAAACTCTGCCCTGAAATGGGTTTCCAAAATGCAACGGAGGCAACGTATGAAGATCGCAAGAAAGATAATGACTCTGGCCCTGGCGGTGGGCTTATTTGCCGCCCTGTCCCTGACCGTTTCGGCTGCGGAGAACACTATGTATGGCATTGGTTTTGTAAATACCGAAGGTCTGCGCCTTCGCAGCCAGGCGGACACCAATGCTTCTATCCTGGCCTCCGCCTCCAACGGGGACTGCGTGGCAGTTATTTCCAAGGAAGGCGACTGGTACAAGGTAAACTACAACCTGCAGGAAGGCTATATGCACGGGGACTATCTCTCTGTGTCCACCCGTGAAAATGCCGAACTCGGCTATGGCGCCGTCAATGGCACGGACGTCAATCTTCGTTCCGGCCCCGGTACAAGCTATGGCAGTGTGGGCCGGGTAAACTCCGGAGAGAGCCTGTACATCATCGGGCTGAATGAAGGCTGGTACAAGGTGCTCTATGGAGACAATCCCTGCTACATCCGTAGCGACTTTTTAAGTCTCACCGAATACCCTTACGAAAACCAAGCGTCCCCCAATTCGCCCAAATACTTCCGGGGCGGTACTGCCATCGGCAATCTTCCCAGCGGTTCCTCTTCCCAGGAGTCCCAGGTGTCTCAGGAATCTCAGGAAGTCCAGGTACCTCCAGCCAGCGGCGATGAAATTCTTGCTGAGGCCCAGAAATATCTTGGTATCCCCTATGTAAACGGCGGTGCCTCTCCTTCCGGCTTTGATTGTTCCGGTTTTGTGTACTATGTGCTCCGGCAGTGCGGTTATTCCTCCTACCGGACCCCGGCAGACCAGTGGAACCAGGGCACCCAGGTGGACAAGGCCAATCTGGAACCCGGTGATATCGTGTTCTTCGCCAATACATACAGCAGCGGCCTGTCCCACGTGGGCATCTACGCAGGAGACGGTCAGTTTATCCATTCCCCCAATTCCCGCTCCACGGTGTCCTATTCGGACCTCACCAGCGGATATTGGTCTGACCACTACTACGGCGCCAGACGCATGGGCTGAGAAATATTTACGCCTGTCATTTCATGGAATGACAGGCGTCTTTTTTGCATTTTCCGCCGAAGCTTTTACCCCCGAAGCCGATCAAAGGCCATTCTGGGTGTGCCGTCATCGGTGAGAATGGTGCCACAATACCGGAAGCCCGCCCTGGCAATGGCGTTCTGCATCGGGCGGTTTTTTTCATGGGTATCTACCCGCAGGTAATCGATTTGCCGGGATGCGTAATCCACAGCAGCAGAAAAAATTCCGCCGCTTCCGTCTCCGGCCACCCGGTGCAGCGTGCCATAGGGCCTCTCCGAATGCCAGGAGCCGCCCATGATCACATGATAGGTTGGATCGTCTCCCAGGATGAAGGCAAACACGCCGTGAATGGTTTCCTCTTTTGTTATGACATAGAGATTCCCCTGGGCCACGTCCTGCCGCAGTCGGGCCAATGCGGGCCTGCTGGCACCCCACTGGCTGGGGTTTCCTCTTTCCGCCATAAAAGCCCGGGCGTTTGCGTAAATTGCTTCAATTTTCGGCATATCCCGGAGGGATGCCTTTCGTATTTCGTAGTCCATGTCCTCTCCCCTTTTCTGATTTCACTTATTATATCGAATGAAAACCACAAATGCAAGCACCGCATAATTTTGACTGCTTCCTTTAAAGTTCTTAATTTTTCTTAATAATACTTGACAAAACTGTCTATTTGCAATAGACTATAGTTGTCGATTGGCAATAGACAGTTTTGGAGGTACATTTTATGGAGGATTATAAGCTAGGCGCCATAGAATCCCGGTTTGCGGATATTATTTGGGACAACGAACCCATGACCACAAAGCAGCTGGTAGCGCTTTGCGCTGAGGAGCTGCAGTGGAAGCGAACCACCACCTACTCTGTTTTAAAAAAACTCTGTGAAAAAGGTTTTTTCAAAATGGAAAACAGCATGGTATCCGCCCTTGTGACCAAGGCGGACTACAATTCCTTCCAGAGCGAAAAGTTTATCCAGGAGACGTTCCAGGGTTCCCTGCCTGCCTTGGTTCTGTCCTTTGGGTCCCGGAAAAAGCTGAACCCTCAGGAAATTGAGGAGCTTCAGAAAATCATCAACGACCTGCGGGGGTGAACCTATGTACGGCATCTTTTCCACAATCTTAAATATGAGCTTGACCGGGTCCGTGGTCATTGTCTTGGTCCTGGCGGCGCGGTTTCTTCTCAGAAAAGCACCTAAAATGTTTTCCTATGCCCTTTGGGCCGTGGTGCTGTTCCGGCTGCTGTGCCCGGTAAGCCTGCCCTCTCCTCTGTCCCTGCTGGGACTTATAAACGCCCCCGTGGCGGAAAACAGTGGACCTGTCAGTCGGGTGGAGTACATTCCAAACGTGACAGAAAGCTTGCAAGAGGACAGTATCTCTCACCATCCGGAAACCCAAGCCCTTCCACAGCCTTCTGAAACCGAACTTCCCACAGACAGTACCCTTGATTTCGGAGAAATCGCCGCATGGGTATGGCTGGCAGGCGCAAGTTCCCTGTGCATCGTCGGATTGGTCCGCTATTTCCGGTTCCGGAAGCACCTGACCGGTGCGTACCATCTCCGACAGAACCTGTATCTAGTGGACCACATAGACACCGCCTTTGTTTTGGGACTCTTCCGGCCGAAAATTTACCTGCCCTCGGGCCTGCCGGAAGCACAAATGGGTTACATCATTGCCCATGAGGAGTATCACATCCGCAGGCTCGACTTTATTGTGAAGCATCTGGCTTTTCTGGCCCTGTGCATCCACTGGTTTAACCCGCTGTGCTGGGCAGCCTTTTTCTTCGCCGGGAAGGATATGGAAATGAGCTGTGACGAGGCGGTCATCCGAAAACTGGGCCCGGACATTCGCGCCGACTATTCCGCCACCCTTCTGCGTCTGGCTTCGGGGCAATCCATCATTCCCGCCGCGCCCCTTGCCTTCGGCGAGGGAGATACGAAAGGAAGAATTAAAAATATGGCAAACTGGAAACGTCCCAAGAAGTGGGTTGTCGCCATATGCTGCGTTTTGTGCATGGGACTGCTGATTGTCTGCGCTGCAAATCCAATCCAAGGAACGTCCTTTAACAGCACTTTCGCAAATGCCGACGGCAGTGTGCAGTTCCAAATGGACATCGAAACGGTCCCGGACGCCAAAAATCTGTCCGTATTCAAGGCAGCGCCTATGGACATCACCAGCGAAATGATCCAAACGGTAGCGAAAGCCCTGCTGGGGGATGCAGCATTCTACGAGCGGGAACCAAGTTCTTCTCCCCAATACTCCAAATCACAATATGAAGCCATGCTTGACCGCCTTGAACCCTATTCCAATTTGGAAGCCATGACCGAGTTGGTGGGTCCCATGAATGCCGAAGAGCAGTTGGAGCAGGTCACGAATTCCATTGCCGCAATCCGAGAGGCCATGAAAACCGCACTGGAAGAGAATCCGCTGACCCCCTGTGACTGGACCCTGAAAAAGGAGCGGGTTTACAACGACACTGCAGACGAAATCGCCGGGCGATCTCCTGATGAGGATAACAATTGGCTGGTTGCTACCGCCGAAAAAGACGGCATGGGATATAAATACATGGTGGTTCGTCAGAATCAGGGGGATTTGAAGCTGAACCGCTTCCTGCTGCAGCTGGGCGGGGCCAGCGTTGATTCCCACACAGACCGACAAATCTACTGGTCAAAACTCTGCCGGACAGGAGACCCTACCCCCCAGCAAATACAGGATGTCAACCGCAAGGTCCTGACGTATCTTTCAAAAATGGACCTGGGCCAATGGGAAATTGCGAAAACCAAGTTGGAAGTATACGACGGCGGCGCAGAGCCGGAATATACGCTTCGTGTCCAGGCAGTTCCGGTCTTATCCGGTGTTCCTACCGTTGGAAGTCAGTCAGACGACCAGAATGGCACTTATGCCCCCACCAAGGCAGACTTTCTCATGTCTGTCAACGGGGACCTCATTCAAATGGAACTGGACACGCCTCTGGTTATTCAGGCAAATGAGCCTGTGGCTCTCTCACCCGTGTCAGAGCTGATGGACCGGATTCAGAAGGAGCTCGCCATGAGTGAAGTGGGTGATTACGGTATGTCCGCTGACCAAATTGCCACATTGGAGAGAAGCTCCCAGGAAGAAATCACCTGCTTCGTCACCATTGATCAGGTGGAATATCGCCTGGCCAGAGCCTTGGCAGAGGATGGGACGGGTATCTGCACCTACGTTCCGGTGCTGGCAGTGGGAGGCACCGTAGAATACCGGGGCGAAACGACCCAGACTGTTTATCATAAGAATACCCTTCGCGACCTTCTGTCCATATCCGCCCTGGAAAGCAAGATTGTTCGATAATTTCATCACAGGACCCGGCCAATAAAGGCCGGGTCCTTTTTGTATGGCTTGAAAGTGTTCGGCGCATACTAGGAAAAACGGGTAAGAAGGTGCTTTTTATGGCGAATTTCAAACGGGGAAAGCAGAGTTTTTCCCTGCCCGAGGGGATCACCATCACTGCCTGGGCAAGCGTGGCAGGAAAGCGGGAAATTGAGGGGCCCTTGGGGCATTGCTTCGATATCAAATGTCGGGATACCTATTTTGGTCAGAAAACCTGGGAGCAGGCGGAAAACCAAATGCAGAAGCTGGCGCTGCGGAAGCTCACGGAAAAAGCAGGAATCGCACTGCAGGACATCGGTCTTGTATACTCCGGCGATTTATTGAACCAGTGTATGGGCTCATCCTTCTCTCTCCGGGGGGCTGGTATTCCTCACCTGGGACTCTATGGGGCCTGCTCTACCATGGCGGAAAGCCTGCTGCTTGCCTCCATGACGGTGGGCGGCGGCTTTCAGGACCGGGTCGCCGCCATGACCTCCTCCCACTTCGCCGCCTCTGAGCGACAGTACCGCTTTCCCCTGGGCTACGGCGGACAGCGGACCCCCACTTCTCAGTGGACGGTCACAGGTTCCGGCGCGGTCCTGGTGGAACGTCAGGGAAAGGGACCCAAGGTCACCTCCTGCACCATCGGCACGGTAACTGACCTGGGAGTAAAAGATTCCAATAATATGGGAGCCGCCATGGTGCCTGCCGCTTATGCCACCATACGGGCGCATTTTGAGGATCTGCATGTGGGACCTGAGGATTTTGACCGGATTATTACCGGGGATTTGGGGCAGTTAGGGAAAGAACTGCTTTTGGAGCTGGCCCGGAAGGACGGGGTCTCTCTGGGCGGAAAATTGGAGGACTGCGGAACTGTGGTATTTGACAACACAAAGCAGGATGTTCATGCAGGCGGGTCCGGGTGCGGATGCAGTGCTATAGCGCTGTGCGGGTACTATTTAGACCAGCTCAACCGGGGAAAGCTCAAAAAAATTCTGTTCTGCGGCACCGGAGCCATGCTGTCTCCCACTTCCACCCAGCAGGGGATGCCCATTCCCGGGGTGTGCCACGCAATTTGCATCACGGGAGGAAAGTAATATGGATTACGTCAAAGCGTTTTTGGTAGGCGGACTGCTCTGCCTCATTGGTCAGGTGCTTATGGACAAGACAAAGCTGACCCCCGCCCGGATACTGGTGGGGTATGTGGTTGCAGGCGTGATTCTGGGGGCTGCAGGACTTTATGAGCCTTTTGCAGAATTTGCAGGGGCAGGAGCCACCGTGCCTTTGACCGGATTTGGATATACCCTGGTGAAGGGTGTTCGGGAGGCTGTGGAAGCAGACGGTTTTCTCGGCATCTTTACCGGAGGTCTCAAAGCCGCCGCCGGCGGCATCACCATGGCCATCTTCGCGGGACTTCTTGCAGCACTTCTTTTCCGGGCTAAGGATAAATCTTGAAAATCGGGGTAAGCTACTTCTGCGGCGATACCGCAAGAAAACATTTGGAGGAAGAAACATGAATTACCAGAACAAGAATCAGAATAGCAACCAGACCCAGAAGCAGATGGAGACCACCAACGAGGGTATGGACACCAAGACTTCCCAGAACAGCCAGAGTTCCAAGAGCAGCCGCTAAAGCAGTCTGCGGGCCACCTTCTTGAGGTGGCCCGCAGTGATTTATAGTTTTGCAAATCGGTCCATATGGAAGAAATACAGGTATTTTTCCTTGATCGGCATTTCGTAAATACGGCTCAGGGCCTCTCCATAGGTTTCCACCTGTGCACGGTAGCGTTGGGAAACGGCTTCCATGGTCTGCTCGGTAACACGGTCGGTTTTAAAGTCGATGACGGTGATGCCGTCTTTTTCCAGGAGGGCACAGTCCACCACGCCTTGCAGGAGCACTTTTTCCCCTTCCAGGCCTTGACCATAATGTCGTCCGTCGTCCAGAATGGAGAATTTGAACTCCCGGAGATAGGGCGTGCCTGTGCGGAGTTTGGTGCCCAGGTCTGTGGCAAAAAACCTTACCAGTTTGTCACAGGGTACCAGCACTCCTTGTTCGGATGTGAGATAGCCTTCTTTTACAAGGCGGATGATCTCCCGGGACACTGCCTCAGCACTGCCGCAGCAGTCATAGCGGATGTATTGGAGTGCGGCGTGAATGGCGCTTCCGTAGGCTTTGCCCGCCTTGGAATCCTGGCGGAAGGCTGGATGCCGCCAGGACCGCACTGGCGGCCTTGGCTCCATGGTGTCCTCGGCAGCTTCGGCGTCTTTGACCCGTCCCTTCCGGTCTGTGGCGGTCTGCTTGGATGGGGCAGAAGTGGCGGCGAGGTAGGGATAGTGAAAGCACAGTGCCGCAGCCAGGTCTTTTGCCACATTTTCCGGTATCTGCGGCATGGCTTCTTCCAGGGCAGAGCTTTTCTCCTGGTCCGCGTTTCCCTGGGATACAGTGATCTTCCAAGGGTAATCCGAAATGGCGAGCTCTCCCGGGCGGTCTCCCAGGGCGTGCAGCTCCCCGGCCTCCATACGGCCCAGAGCGGCGATGAGGACCCAGTCGCCCAGGCACTTCGCCTCCCGGCAGAGAAGCTCTCCTCCGTCTGCATCCAGACGGCAGGCAATGTCCTTGAGGCGGTTTTCATTATGGCCGTCGGTGTAGGTCATAATAAGGCGGTCCCGGGCCCGGGTCATGGCCACATACAATACCCGCAGTTCCTCAGATACCGTCTCCTGGCTCTGCTTCACTGCAATGGCGTTTTTTGCCAGGGATGGGTAGCGAATACGGTTTTCCGTGTCCGCCACAATCATGCCAAGGCCCAGGTCCTGGTCGCAGAGGATTTGGTTTCTTACGTCTGTGAGGTTAAACTGTCTGGCAAGGTTACATAGGAACACCACAGGAAATTCCAGGCCCTTGGAGCGGTGAATGGTCATAATGGTGACGCACCCAGCCCCCGAGGAGCCGTTGAGAATCAGGCCTTTCTGCGCCAAGCCGTCCAGGTGCTCCAGGAATTGACTCAGGTCCCGGAGCGTTCCCTTCTCAAAATCCGCCGCAAGCTGGAAAAAGGCTTGCAGGTTGGCGCTTCTGTTCTCCCCTCCCGACATGGCGGCATAGATACTGTCCATTCTTGTCAGGGCAAAGCATTTTTCCAGCAATGCCGTCAGGGTATTCTGTCTCGCCTCCCGGCGCAGGTCCGAGAGCATCAGGCAGAAGGCCACCGCTTTGGGGTCCTCGCTTTGAAGGAGGGCATCGTAAATGCACCCGTCCCGGTGTTCCCCTCGGATTGCCGCCAAATCGTCGACGGTAAAGCCAAAAACGGGGCTCATCAGTGCCGCCAGCAGCGGGATATCCTGCCGGGGATTCCAGATGGTCTGCAAAAATGCCCGGGCAGTGGCAACTTCCTCTGTCTCCAGCAAGTTTGTTCCACCGCCGGAGGTGCATCGAATGCCCCGGGCCTCCAGGGCCTGCTGGTAATATGCGGCGGTATTCGTTGTGGCCCGCAGAAGAATGACAATGTCGTCCGGCTCCACGGGCTTTAGCGTGTTATCCTTGCGGATGAGGGTGCCTTCCCGGAGCATGGTCTGAATGCGCTCCGCCACAAACGACGCCTCTTCCTCATAGGAATGGCCCTGGGACTGCAGCACATGAAGCTCCACAGCAAGGTCAGCAAGCCGCTCTCGCGGAATTCCCTCCCGCAGGGCTTCTTCGTCCCCGTAGGCAAGGCCTCCGACCTTGGGGCGCATACAGGCGCGGAATACATCGTTGACTGCGGAGATAATCTCCGGTCCCGAGCGGAAATTGTGACTGAGCAGCACTTTTCTGCTCTGTTTTTCAGCAGCGTTCTCCGCAGGCACATATTCCTGATACTTTTGAAGAAAAATCCCCGGGTCTGCCAGGCGGAAGCGGTAGATAGACTGCTTCACGTCGCCGACTAAAAAGCAGTTTTGCTTTTCCCGGGTCAGCGCCATAAATATGGCATCCTGAACGCCGTTGGAATCCTGGTATTCGTCCACCATGATTTCCCGGTAGCGGCGGCCCACCTCGGCAGCAAGGGCCGTAGGGCCCGTGCGCCGTTTGCCCAGTAGAAGGTCCAACGTCCGATGTTCCAGGTCTCCAAAGTCCAGGATTCGGCGGCTGCGCTTGAGGGCGGCAAAATCCCGGGCGAAGGCCTTCGTAAGCTTCACCAGGCTCCGCACACCGGCAGCTGTGGCAGTCATGTCCTGCAAAACCGCTTCCGACGGGTCGGAGAAACGCTTGAGTTTCGCATCCAGTCCCTTTTTGCAGGCTTCCCGGGCTTTCTGCACTCGCTCTTTCAGGTCGGCGTCTGCCACTTTTGCAGGAATTCTGCCATAGTTGATGGCGCTGTATTCTCGCACCTGGTCCCAGGTTTCCGCTTCTTTTAAACAGGCCAGCTGGGTGAGGATCTTTTCCAGATACGCAGCAAGATTTTCCATATCCCCTTTTGCCGCCTGTTCTGCACAGGCACCCAGGGCCTTGATCTGGCAGTCCAAAAAGTCCTTCAGGTCGTCCATGAGGAATTTCCCCCAAATGGTCTGAGAGGCATCGGTGATCTGCTCCGTGTCTGCGGCGGCAATGCACCCATCCAGCCAGCCCTCGGGGTCCTGGTGACACATGGCGCTATTATACACGGTTTCAATGAGCTCCGGGACTTTCCGGTCGTCCCGGCCCAGGCCCTGGGTGTCAAGAAACAGGCGAAGCTCCGCATCCCCGTCCAGCTCTCCGTAGACCCGGTCCAACAGGTCCCTCAGGCAGGTTTCCCGAAGCTCCCGGCACTCGTTTTCGTCTCCCACCCGAAAATCCGCCGCCACGTCCAGGCGGTAGGCATATTCCCGAATGAGGTCGCCGCAGAAGCCGTGGACCGTGGATATCTTTGTGAGGAAGAGCCTCTGCATCTGCTTTTGCAGATGGCGGTTTTCCGGCTCCTGGGCAATGCGCTGGGTGAGCTTAGCGGCAATTTTGGCCCGGAGCTCAGCGGCAGCGGCATTGGTGTATGTAATAATGAGAAATTCGTCCAGATTGGCCGGGTCCACAGGGTCCGTCAGATAGGAAAGCAGCCGATCCACCAGGACCTTTGTCTTTCCGGAACCGGCAGCGGCGGAAATCAGGATTCTTCCGCCCCGGTCATAAACTGCCTGGGACTGCTGGGGCGTTAACGTTTCAGCCATGGTTCTCCACCTTCTTTCCGACTTCTTCCCAGAATTTCCGGGCATCCATTTTGGCAAAGTCCCGCCGCTCCGGCACCGATGCCGGGTGACATATGGGACCATAGGGACAGTAGGCACAGGGATTGTGGGATGTGCCTCTGGTGTAGGGATTGGGCTCCACATTGCCCGAGGCAATGTCCTCCACCAGGCTCTTTAGCGTATCCATAACGTAGGATTCCAGAAGGCGCAGCTGTTCCCGGTCGGCGAATTCTCCCTCCGGTTCCAAGTCTCCGGTTTCCCGGTTCTTTTTCATGGTATAAATCCGCTGCGCCGATTCACTGGGCTCCATAGCTTCCAGGACCTGGCGGTCATTGAGAAGAAGTCCCTTTCGCTTCCATTCACTCTGGCGTTTTTTTCGGGCTCCCTCCTCTGTCAGACGGCCGTCGGCGCCGATATAATCCGCCCGGGCCGGGAAATACAGGACCCCCGCCGGAAAGGCCGGGTACTCCAGCAGGTCGCTTCCGCTGTGCTTCAGGGCGAAGAGGTAGAGAAGCATCTGAAGCCCAACACCATTAAAAACATCGCAGTAGTCAAAGCTCTTTTTCCCGGTCTTATAGTCCACCACCCGGAAGTAAGTGGTCCCCTGCTGGGTCTTCCAGGTATCCACACGGTCGATGTATCCCCGGAGCATAGCCTCCATGGCGCTGTTGGGAATGGGGATGGAGGGAAGGGCATCCTCCTTGCCGCTTTCAAAATGCACTTCAAAACCCTGGGGCGCAAACTGGGCATCCTTCAGCTCCTTCCACAGTTCCTCCACCACCATGTCCAGTTCGTGAAGATTGCGGCGGAAGAGATAGGTCACCCGCTGGCTTTCCAGTTTTCCGAAGCGCCTGGCTGCATACTCGTCACTGAAACGGTGGGCAAGCTCCAAGGTCTCCTCCAAAGAAACCTTGTGAAAGCCTCCCATGTCCCGGATGCAGCGGCAGGTATTTTCCAGGACGTCATGGACATAGGTGCCAAACTCCGCCGGGTCCACGGTAATCTCCTTGCGTTCGCGGGCCCCCAGGCCGTAGTTCAGGAAATAGGACAGGCGGCAGTCCGCCTGTTTGTCCACCTGGGATGCGGACAGATGGAGGGTTTTGCCGTACAGAGCGCGGATGTGTTCCGGAGAGACGGTTCCAAGGCCATAGTCCCGGCGGCTCCGGACCTCCCGGAAACTGTCCATGACCTGGAGCTTTCCGGCCACATCCTCTGCGTTCCAGCGGGCGAGGTAAGCACCTGCCTCAAAGGCATCCGCGGCAGCAAAGCCCTGGTCCCCGGATACCTGGACCGCCGTTCCCGCCATTTCCGCAAGCCTGCGAAAAATGAAGGAGGGCTGGTCTCCGGAACAGCTGACCCATATGGATTCCTCAGCGCCGCAGAAAACTCCGTATATCTCGGCAAATTCCGCCTGGATGCCCTCCATGGCGCCGCCTGTCAGAGGCACGCCCAGATTCCGAAGGGCGACCCGTTCCTGGTCTGTGAGAACGCCTTTGGCCCCTGTATAGCCCGGCAGCTTTCCTTCCTCGGCACCCAAAAGCAGAAGATGCTTTTGCTGATTGCAGCGCATGGCGGACACCGAGCCCATCTGCACGGCATCCAGCACCGACGGGATGGTGCCCACATCGTACTGGCTGAGCAGGAGCCGGAAGAGCCGGGAGAAGTGCTCCGGCGCCCAGGCCGTGTCTCCCAGCACGTCGTACATCTGCTCCATGGCGGACATGAGGATTTCCCAGAGCTGATTTAAGATCTGGGCTGAGCGATTGTCCCCGGCCTCGTCCAGCTCTTCTGCCAGGATTCCCAGACGGTTTTCCAGGTCAATGCCCTCCAGAAAGCCGTAAAGGACCTCCACCTGTTCCCGCAGGTCCTTTGCCTCCCGGAAGCCGCGCTGCAGCGCCATAAGCGGTTCCATGGCAGTTTTTCTGGCCTCGTTCAAAAGCCGGAGCATGGCGGCAGATTTTTCGCTCAATGTCTCTTTCAGGCCTTCCGGGTCATATTCCCAGGTTTCCGTCCACTTTTTCCCTCGGATGCCCCAGATAAAGGCGTAATTTTCCACTAAATCGCAGGTATCCGGGTCCAGCGGAGACAATGCAGAGCGGAGGTAGCGCAGAGTGCTTCGCTGGTCGAAGCCGCTCAGGGCGGCGTCCAGAGCCGTAAGTACCGTGGAAATGACGCTCTTTTGCAGAATTTCCTCTGTGCCGGACTGGTAGAGCGGAATGTGGAACCGATGGAAAATCAGTTTCAGAAGCGGCTCGTACACAGCTTGGTCCGTGACCACAATGGCGATGTCCCGATAGCGGCAGCCGCCCTGCACCAGCTCCGAAACCCGCTTCGCGGCAGCAAGGCACTCTATATAGGCAGTCTCTGCGTAGGATATCCGGAGATTTTCGGCGTGCTGAATGGGGCCCTGGAACAGTCCCTCCTGCACCGCATTCAAATCCCCGGCAATGTGCTCAATCTCCACTTTCACCCCGGCCCGCTGGGCACAGCGCAGAAGCTCCCGGGCAGTCTCTCCGGCTTTTTCAAATGCCAGGAGATGGGAGCCGGGGGCATCACAGTTCAGGCTTACGGTAACGCAGGGAGAAACCCGGATGAGATGTTCCAGAATTTCCAGATTCTGCCGGGTAAAGTCCGGAAAACCGTCTATGTAAAAGGTGTGGTTTTCTCCGAAATCCCCCAGTTCCAGCTGTTCCAGCAGCCAGGTCATCCGATCTCTGGGGTCCCGCTTTCCCCGGGCACAGAGGCTGTCGTAGGCAGACATCAGAAGGGACAATTCTTCCAGCTTCTGGGCCAGGCTTCCTTCCGTCTGGGCAGAAGCGTCTTTCAGGTTCTGGGCCGTGATGCAGCAGCGTTTGAATTCGTCCACCGCATCGATAAGGCCCGTGAGAAATTCCGGTCTCGTCTCCACAGCGGCATAGGCTTTCAGGCGGCTGGCAAGCTGGCGGGCCGAGGCTGCCATGGCCACCACCCGGCCGCCTTCGTCCAGGCACTCCCGGGCTGCAAAGCCCATGGTATCCGCCACCCGGCGATAGAGACGGGTAAAGGACAGGACTTCGGCATATCGGCTGGCAGTGTCTCCGGCGCAAGCACAGAGGCGGCGCTCCGTATCGTGGCTGATGAGCTCCGGCACCATGAGAATCCGGTTCCCCTGACGATTTTTTACATCCTGAGAAATGCGTTTTAAAATCTCTTCCCGATTGGCTTTCCAATCTTTTCCAAGCAATAAGCGGAGCAAAAAAATCGCCTCCTTTATTTTCCCGTATCATATCATATTTCAGGAGACTTCGCAACTTCTAGGAGGCAAAGAAGGCAGTCTGCAATTTTCCAATGGCATCCAGAAGGAAAAACCGGAGCTCCACGCCGTCGTCTTCGCTGAGGGCCTTTGTTAGGCTATCGGGAAAGCCCGCTTCTGCAGCAGTCTCGGCAAATCTTTCGGTGGTTGCGGAAAGGCACAGGCTGGGAAAGGCAACGCACCACCAGTTATGTCCTTCGCCTTCGCCAATGGTGACCCGCAGGGCATCGTAGACCCCGGAAGGCAGAGTGAAGGTATCGTAATGGCGAATGTCAAAGGCTTCCCGGCAGAGGGTAACCACCGCATCCGGCGCAAAACCAGCAGCCTGCAAAGTGGCGTTTGCCACACTCTGGAGCTTTGGAAGATTTTCCTCTAAGTAGGCCTTCGCCTGGGACACATCCGCTACATTTTGGAGATCCTCCTGGATACTGGTGAGAATGGCGTCCCGGACCTTGAGCTTGACTGCCTGATCTTCTTCGCTGTCGGAATTTGCCACCACATGGAGGCGGATGAGGCCGTTATTCAACGTCTCCCGGTCGGAGAGCACTGTGCCGCACCATACCAAGGCCGCTAAAACCAGGCAAATGCCAATTCGTTTCCATAATTTTCCCATAAAAACACCGTCCATACTGAAATTACTTCCAGTATGGACGGCGTAACTTAGAAATATACAGGTTTTGCCAGGAAAATCTGGGGGTAGTTTTCTTTCAGCATATTGCAAACCACGGCGGCGTACTCAAAGGACGGCATCATGGCAAACACCGCAGAGCCGGAACCGGTCATCTGCTGGCTCAGGGCACCGTAGCTATGGCAAATGGATTTGATATAGTTGAGTTCCAAATGGTCGGCAGTCACCACAGGGTCAAAGACGTTGCAGACATTTTCCGCCACCTTACCCAGGTCTCCTGCCAGCAGGGCGCTTTCCATGGCCTGGTTGTCCGGCCGCAGGGGAATGGCAGCGGTGTCAATCTTCCGGTAAAGCTCCGGGGTAGACACAGAAAACTCCGGCTTGCAGACCACGAATATACAGTCCGGCATATCCGGAAGCTTTCGGATCCGCTCTCCCCTGCCCCCTACCATGGCCGTGCCGCCTACGACACAGAAGGGCACATCGCTTCCCACCTGTGCCCCCAGCTCCGCCAGTGCCAGAATGGAAAGAGGGCTTCCATAGTGCTTATTGAGGGCCCGCAGGACTGCCGCCGCGTCGGCACTGCCGCCGCCCAGACCTGCTCCCGAGGGAATGCGCTTTAGAATGCGAATTTCCAAGCCCTCCGGGTCCTTGCCCATGGCGTCGCAGTAGACCTTTGCAGCTTTCCAGGCCAGATTCCCTTCATCCGTGGGGATTCCCTCCGCCGAACAGAGCAGCTTCCATGGTTTGCCGGTTCCCACATCAATCTCAATATCGTCCCGGATGGAGATGGTCTGCATGACGCTGCGCAGGTCATGATAGCCGTCACTGCGCTTTCCAAGAACGTCCAAAGTCAAATTGATTTTGGCAAATGCCCCTTCATATAAGGTTGTCATAAAATCCCTTCCCTTTCTTTTGCTTTATTATAGCGGAAGCCGTCGTAATTTGCAATGAGATTTTGATAAAATGCGCCGTTCTGGGTATCCTATCCCTATTCCAAGGAAGGAGAGGAAATCATATGTTGGATCTCATTGCCCTTATTTTGTCCATTGTGGGCTGTGTCAACTGGGGACTGGTGGGTATTTTTCAGCTGGACCTGGTGGCTTGGCTCTGCGGGGGGTCCGGCTCCCTGCTCAGCCGCATCATCTATACCCTGGTGGGCCTTGCGGGACTTTGGAGCATCTCGTTCCTGTTCCGCAGAAACGCCATCACCGACGGACAGTAAGGAAGAACGCCAGTTCAGATTTTCTGAACTGGCGTTTAAACTGTCCAAAAATGTCCAAAGGGATTCTCATAGTCTGAGAGCCCGGATTTCTCCGGGCTCTCACTGACTTTTTATCTGCACCGGACGATACAGCTTACTTCCTGGTCGCCGTACTTTGCGGTGACGGAGGTGGTGCCATATCTCAAGGCTTTCACATTGCCCTCTTCGTCCACGGAGACGATGTCGGGGTGCTCAGAACTCCATTCCACGGCGTTCTGCTCCAGCTTGCAGTCCAGCAGGAGCTGGAATTCATAGCCAATACCCAGCATGATGTCCGACTTCTTGAGCTTCAGCTTCACATCGGAGTCTGTGGGTGCCTTGGTTGCCTCGGTGGTTTCGGCGGAAGCGTCGGTTGCTTCTGTACCGTCGGTAGTCTCCCCTTCAGCGGCAGCTTCGGTTGCCACCGTCTCGCCGTTTTCGTCGGTCTCAGCGGGAACGGCCTGGGTCTCCGTAGGAGCCTCGGTGGCCTCGGTCTCCGGCTCAAAGGAGCAGGTCACGGGGCAGCGGACCTCTTGGGTGCCGCAGAGGATATAAATTTCCGTGGTTCCCTCGCCCATAGCGGTAATCATACCGTTCTCATCAACCGTAGCAACGCTTTCATCGGCGGAGCGGTAGATAAGCTTGTCCGTGGTGTCGGCCGGCTGGGGTGCCACGTTGATGAGATACTGGGCACCGTTAGAATAGAGCTTTGCCTCGCCGCTCATGAGCACCAGATTGGTGCAGGGCACGGAGTTGGTCGTCTCCTCAGAAGACATGGTCTGGGTCTCAGAGGCAGGCGTATTGGCATCGTTCCCACGGCCGGGCAGGAAGTAGCGCACCACAAGATACCCGGCGGCAAGCAGGAGCACCGCAATCAGGGCCGTAAGCAGAATCACAGCCGCCGTATTGTGCTGGGGGCCCTCGTCATATTCCGGCTCTTCACCCAAATCGTCCTCATCCTCTCTGGGAGGGGCGCTCTGTCTGGTGTTCACTTCATCGAAGTCAAAAATTTCCTTTTTCTTTTTGCTTGCGGTAAAGTGTCCGCCGCGGCCTCTGGGTTCGTCCATGATCTCTTCACCGAGAAGCTCGTCCCCCAGAAGAGAAGCGGCGGCGTCCCGGGTGCAGCCGCAAATGGGGCAGCAGGGGGCGGTGTCCTGATATGTGGTTCCGCAGATATCGCAGATAATCTTGCTCATTTTATATCCTCCCTGTACGAAGAACCGTACCGTTCCAATATATTTTGACATTATACCACAGAACCCAAAAGATTACAACTACAAAAGTATTGCTTTTTTTATAATTTTCATATATGATAGATGCGTTAAAGGAGGCGATCAAGCTTGTCTGAACCAAAACTCATTTCTCCTCTGCTGGACGGCTTTGCCATGGGCTCACCCATCAGTGACCACGACGGCATTCGCTGCTGTCCTGCCATTCGGGAGAACTCCGATAATAAGTACATCGTAAAGATCATCGCCATTCCCCCATCCCAGAAGCAGCTGGACGCCCTGCTGCTGGCAGGCGCCTACCGGGACCCTGCCGATGCCATGGACTACTACCGCAGGGTCGGCGAGGATATCATGGAAGAGGCAGAGCTTCTGCGGGACCTCTCGAAAATCTCCGGCTTCCTCTCCTACGAGGACTGGCAGATGGAGCCCATCACCCGAGGACGTCTTGGGTATGAGGTCTATCTGGTGGGCAGTTACAAGCGCTCCCTGGATAAATACGTCCGCAGAAATCCCGTGACCCATCTGGAAGCGGTCAATCTGGGACTGGACCTCTGCGCCGCATTGGGAATTTGCCGTCAGGCAGGAGCGCTGTATGTAGACCTGAAGCCTGCCAACATCTTCCTGACGGAGAAAAAAGAATACCGCATCGGCGATCTGGGCTTTGTGAAGCTGGATGCCATGAGCTACACGGCACTTCCGGACAAGTACCGCAGTGTCTACACGCCGCCGGAACTCTTTGACCCCATGGCGCCCCTGAACATGACCCTGGATACCTATGCCGTTGGCATGATCCTCTATCAGCTCTACAACGACGGCCAGCTTCCTTTCAAGGATAAGGCCCCGGAAGAGGCCCTGCCGGCGCCTCTGAACGCCGACTATGAGCTGGCGGCGATCATCGGGAAAGCCATTGACCCGGACCCCGAAAAACGCTTCCAGGACCCCAAGGACATGGGCAAGGCCCTTGTGGAATACATGCAGAAAAACGCCGTCAACGACGTGCCCATTACCCCCCATACGCCTTTGGATGCGGAGCCTGAGGAGCCACTGACCGAGGAAGACCCCGATGCTCAGGCAGCGGAAGAATCCACAGAAGCCCCCTCCGAGGAAGCCGATGAGACGGCTCCCGGCGAGGAAGACGCAGATTCTCTGCAGCCCCATGAAATGTCCGATGAGCTTTCCCGGATGATCCTGAAAGCCGACGATCTCATTTCCCACGAAGCTCCCGAGGGCGTTGTTGTGCCGGAAGTTCCGGAGGAACCCCCGGCGCCGGACCCCTTTGCCTTCGCCGTGGAGGACAGCGACGACCTGGACGACATTCCTCTGGACCCCATTATTGAGGAACCCAGGATTCCGCCGAAGCCGAAAAAAGAGCGCAAAACCTTCGGTTCCCAGACCAGGAAGAAACGCATTCGCAAGATGCTCAATGCGCTGGCAGGAATTGTGGCAGCTGTATGTCTTGGGATCATCGGACTTTGGTTCTACAAATTTGTGTACATTCAGACCGTGGAGGATATGACCATCGCCGGCGGCAAGGATCAGCTTACCGTCTCGGTTCAAACCCAGACCGATGAGTCATTGCTGACCGTTGTCTGCGCCGACAGCTACGGCAACACCCTGACAGCCCCCCTCAGCGGCGGCACGGCCACCTTCTCCGGTCTGCAAAGCGACACCATGTACCGCGTTTATCTGGAGATTTCCGGATTCCATTCTCTGGAAGGCAAAACCTCCGATATCTTCACCACTGAGGCAACCACCAACATTGCCGCCTTCACCGCCATCGGCGGCGCGGAGGACGGCTCCGTAATCCTGAGCTTCACCGCAGACGGCGAAGAGCCGGAAAGCTGGATTCTTTCGGCCACTGCCGAGGGCGAGGAAGAGCGCCGGGAGAGCTTTACCGGACATACGGTGACCTTGAACGGCCTTACCGTTGGCAAGCGCTACACCCTCACCCTGGAAAACGATGCCGGTTTGTCTCTCAGCGGCGATTACACCATGGAGTATGTAGCCTCCAAACTGATCTTCGCCCAGGATGTAACCATCACCTCCACCGGTACCGGTGACATAACGGTCCACTGGAATCCCCCCGGAGATACCGTGGTGGAGAGCTGGTCCGTCCGGTGCTACAGCGACACGGGTTATGAGGAGAAGGTCACGGTCACTGAGAACCAAGTGGAGTTCACAGGGGTCGATCCCACGGCAAGCTACACCGTGGAGGTCACAGCCGCCGGCATGACCCAGCCCTCCCGGGCCAGCATCACCGCGAACCCCATCAATATCACCGCCTTCCACACCGATGAAAGCGACTTTGGCACCCTGGCCCTGAGCTGGGACTTTACCGGAAACGCACCCCAGGGCGGCTGGCTTCTCATGTACTCCATCGACGGTGTGGACAGCCAGAAGGTTATCAAGTGCGAATCCCCCTCCGCCGAGATCAGCCCCCGGTTCCCGGGCGCCAAGTACCAGTTCACCGTCCAGGCGGCGGACTCCACCTCTATTTTCGGCAACGTCTATACCTTTACCAGTGAGGAAGCGCCGGACTTCGAGGAAGGCGGTCTTGCAGCCGAGAAGATTGAAGGCTTCCTCCTGAAAAATCCGGAGGAAGAAGGCTGGCTCTACGACAAGGTGGGCAAAGACGCCTTTACCAAGGAATTTGCCGCAGGCGACCGCATCTCCATGGTGCTCCACGGTACGGTTGGCTTCGAGCTTCCCGAGACGGATCTCGAAATCCTGTTTGTGATTGAGGATACCCACGGCAACGTCCTGCCCGACTATGTTTCCCAGGCCAAGGGCAACTGGAAGGACCTGTGGTTTGAAGGCGATTATCACTACGGCGAGCTGGATGTGCCCATGGTTCCCGAAACCCCCGGCAGCTATGTTCTGACCGTTTACTTCAACGGCGGCAAGGTTGCCTCTATGGATTTCAGCATTTCTTAAGTAAGTTTTAAGCAATTTTTAAGCACATCCCCGAAAGCGGTTTGCTTTCGGGGATGTTTCGTTATATTGGACAAAGCAGGGGCATTATCCTGGTACGTACTTATGATTTGTTCCGATTTTGTTGTTTTGTTCACACATTCCTTAAAAAGTGTGCTATAATCTCAAACGATGAATTTTGATAAAGGAGCGATCTCATGCGCGGAGCAAGCCACCTTTGCCTGGGCAGATATCTGATTGATCACTATATGGCGGACGTCCCCGCCCTTTACACCAAGGCTTTTCTCTTAGGCTGTATCGAGCCCGACCGGAATCCTGCTACATATTTAAAGGGTTCCATCGCACATCAGTGGCTCCGGGGGCACAATTACCTCAACGCCCGCCGGTTCATGCGCCGGGTCTCTCAGCGTTTGGAGCAGAAATCCACTCTGAACCTCTGGGACTACTACACCCTGGGAAAGCTCATTCACTATACCACCGACGCCTTCACCTTCGCCCACAACGACACATTCACCACCAATCTGGGCGACCACTGCCAATATGAAGTGGCCCTGCAAAATCACTTCCTGGAATACATGAAGCAGGACCCCAAGGTCAACATCAACTACGCTTGGTCCATTATGGAGGGCATTTCCCGCTACCATCGGGAGTATGAAAAGCAGCCCCCCATGAATATCCACGTAGATACCAAGTTCGCTCTGACCGCCTGCTGCTGCGTGCTGGCTGTTCTCTTCCTGAAACCCATTTAAACGAGGTACATTACGTGTATAGAGTGCTTGATATGTGCCTGGATGCGGGACTGGCAGGAATCCTTATGGCGCCCATCTTCTATCTGTTCCATAAGCGGTATTTTCATAATGCAAAGCAAACGGTCTGGTGTTTTATCCTGGCCGTTTATCTTGCCGGTGTTTATGCCGTGGTGGGGCTTCCGGATATCTGCTATGTCCGGCCGGATTTTAACGTCAATCTCAGGCCCTTTGCCTATATGTTCTCCGACTATCGCAGCAGCGCGTTGAATGTTCTGCTGTTTATGCCCCTGGGTCTTCTTCTGACCGTTCTGTGGAAGCCCTTCCGGAAGGTGCACAGGACGGTGCTCTTCGGATTCTGCACTTCCCTGCTTATTGAGCTTTTGCAGCTCTTTACCCTGCGTGCTACGGATGTGAACGATCTCATGACCAACACCTTTGGCTGTCTGCTGGGTTGGTGCCTGGGGCGGCTGGTATTGCTTCTCTTTCCGAAAATCCGCCAGAGCGAGGAAACCGAAGAAATTTATCTTTCCTGCTGTCTCAGCTTTGCCATTATGTTCTTTTTAGAACCTTTTCTTTCCAATCTTCTGTTTGAATGGATTGCGCGTATCCAATAAAGCCTGCCATTTTTGAAAAATGGCAGGCTTTTTAACTGTCAGAAAGCCCCCGAGGAGCTTTCTGACAATTTTTTTACAGTCTCCTGCGCGCACACCTCGTGCGCTGCGGCGCACGAGTCGCACACTTGGAGCCTGAGAAGAGTTTTCTGCCAGGTACACGCCCCGGCAGAAAACGGTTTTAACTCTATTTGCCACCTGCGGCGGCAAACTCTGCGAGGCTTTTCTTACAAAAATACAAGCTTTGCAGCGGGGCCGAAGGTTCTTGGGGTCACCATGGTATCGAACTGGATAATGTAGCCCTCCTGGTCTCTAGGAATGCCGATGACGGTTCCCTCTCCGAAAACCGGGTGGAGAACCCGTTTCCCCACGGCCTCATTCTTCTGCCTTGGGCCCGTATCCAAATCCTCGGATTTGCGAATCTGCTCCATGGCCTGTTCCTCCAAATCCGGGTCCAGCGGCACAACGTAGTCCACGTTTTCCTTTTCGGCGTTGAAAAGGAATCGGCTGGGGTAGCGGAAGGAGCCGTCATAGTTGGTCCCAGCGGCGTCGGAGAGGAAAAGACGGTCTTTTGCCCTGGTAAAGGCCACATAGCAAAGCCTCCGCTCCTCCTCCAGTTTTTCTCTTGTGTTGGCACGCTTCCCTGGGAAGATGCCCTCGGACATACCGCACAGGAACACCACAGGAAATTCCAGGCCCTTGGCGGCGTGGATGGTCATGAGTTTCACGGCCTGGGCTTTCTCCGTCTGGTCCATGTTGGTAAAGAGGGCCGCATGGTCCAGATAGTTACCCAGGGTAACCTCCTCCCCTGCCTTTCTGGCAAAATCGTAGATGGCCTGCTTCAGTTCCGCCAGGTTGTCCAGACGTTCCTCCTCGCCGTTGGACCGCAGCATATCCTCATAGCCGCTCTCATTCAAAATGCCCGCAAGCAGGTCCGTCAGGTCCATGCCATCGAAGATTGCCCGATATTTTTCGACCAGCCGCACATACTCCTTGGCCCGGCAGCGGCGGAACAGGTCCGTTTCCAGGTTGGAAACCAGCGCTTCGTAGAGGCTGCACCGATTCATGGCGGCGAATTCCTTCAGCGCCGCAATTCTGGTCCGGCCAACGCCCCGGCGGGGCTCGTTGACCGTGCGAAGGAAGCTGATGTCGTCTCCGGAGTAGATCATCCGCAGGTAGCACAATACGTCCTTAATCTCCTTGCGCTTATAGAATTCCACGCCGGAATAGAGGACGTAGGGAATTTTGCTGCGAATAAGGGATTCTTCCAGCGCCCGGGAGACATAGTGGGCCCTGTAGAGAACGCCCATGGCGGAATAGGGTTTGCCTCCATCGTGGAGTGCCCGCAGGTTTGCGGTAATCCAGTCCGCTTCCAGCTGGCTGGTTTTCGCGTGGAAATACAGTGGCTTCCGGTCGTCCGGGCGCACGGCGGTGAGCTGTTTTTTTAGCCTGTCCCGGTTTTTATCAATGAGGGCGTTGGAGGCCGTGAGAATCTGGGGAACGGAGCGGTAGTTGGTGTTTAAGTAGATGGTCTTTACGTTTTCATGACGGCTGTCAAATTCCAGAATGAATTTCACATCGGCGCCCCGCCAGGTGTAGATGGTCTGGTCCGGGTCGCCCACCACAAACAGGTTCTTATGGTAGCCTGACAGGATGTCCGCCAGGGCATACTGGTCCTTGTCAATGTCCTGGAATTCGTCCACCATAATATATTCAAGTCTCTGCTGCCACTTTTCCCGGGTTTGCCGATCCTGCTCCAAAATGTACAGGGAGAAATAGATCAGATCGTCAAAGTCCAGACCATAGCACTTTCGCTGTTCGTAGAAGAAGCGGTACAGAACCTTGTCTTTCAGGGTTGTAGCCTCTTGGGAAAGTTTCAGGAGCTTGTCTGGGTCCCCGATAAGGGTCTTCACATAACCCCGGCCGCCTTTGCGCCAGCCGATGTGGTCGATGGCCTCTTTGATGGTAAGGTCCCGGCTGGTGATGCCCAGGTCCTCGAAAACCATGCGGAGTATGGCCTCCTTGTCCTCCTCGTCCAGGACCACAAAGGTGGAGGGATAGCGGACCACGTGGCAGTCTTCTTTGAGAAGCCCCACGCAGAAGCCATGGAAGGTGGTAATCCGTCCCAGGTCCTGATCCGGGAGCTGACGGCGGACCCGCTTTTTCATCTCGGCGGCGGCTTTGTTGGTAAAGGTCACGCAGAGGATGTTGGCTGTGGAGATGCCAAGCTGATCCACCAGGTACATATACCGGGCCGTAAGCGTTTTCGTTTTGCCGGACCCGGCCCCCGCCACCACCCGGATGAAGCCCTCAGTCGTAGTAGCCGCTTCCAGTTGGTCCGGGTTTAAATTCTGTAAGTAGTCCATGGCGTCTCCTCCCAATTTTTTGTTATATTGTATCACAGGTTCTGTCCAATAAAAAGGGGAAGTTACAAAGTTTCTTGTTTCTGCGCCATTTTCCTCTTGCATTTTTCCACCACCCATGCTATAATGTCCGCAGTTCCCGGACGGAGGATAAGATTATGTTCATCACTGCTGCCAACTTCTACTTTAGCTACTATTACTTTTTTACCCAGAAAAAGTAATAGCGATTTGTGTTGCAGTGAATTTTCGGGACCGGAAGGAATTCTAAGACGCCGCACGAATTGCCGTGCGGCGTTATTTTTTAGGAGATGGAAAATTATGATCGCAATTTTAAAACCCGGCACCACCCAAGCACAGATGCAGCATCTGGTGGCATGGCTCAAGCATATGAATCTGGACGTCCACATTTCCGAGGGTTCAGAGGTGACGGTTTTGGGCCTGGTTGGCGACACCAGCCGGGTGGACATGGAGCTTCTCAAGAGCCTGGACATGGTAGAGACCGTGAAGCGGGTGTCCGAACCCTACAAGCAGGCCAACCGGAAGTTCCACCCCAAGGACACCATTGTGGAGGCAGGGCCGGCCCGGATTGGCGGCGGCTATTTCTCCATGATTGCAGGGCCCTGCAGCGTAGAGTCCGAGGAGCAGATCATTGCGGTTGCCCAGGCAGTGAAGGCCGCAGGAGCTACCATTCTTCGGGGCGGCGCCTTCAAGCCTCGGACCTCTCCTTACGCCTTCCAAGGCATGAAGGGCCAGGGCATTGAACTTCTCCTGAAAGCCAAGGAGGCCACGGGACTTCCTATTGTTACGGAAATCATGAATATCTCCACCCTGGACCTCTTTGCCGATGTGGATATCATCCAGGTCGGCGCAAGAAATATGCAGAATTTTGACCTGCTGAAGGAACTGGGCAAAACCAAGAAGCCTATTCTGCTCAAACGGGGCCTTGCCAATACCCTGCAGGAGCTGCTCATGAGTGCGGAATACATTATGAGCGAAGGAAACGACCAGATTATCCTCTGCGAGCGCGGCATCCGGACCTTTGAAACTGCCACCCGGAACACCCTGGACCTGTCCGCCGTTCCGGTGCTCCACAACCTGACCCACCTGCCTGTGGTGGTGGACCCCAGCCATGCCACCGGCAAGGCCGAATTGGTAGCCCCCATGGCCTGCGCGGCTGTGGCTTCCGGCGCCGACGGCATTATGGTGGAGGTCCACAACAATCCGGCCTGCGCCCTCTGCGACGGCGCCCAGTCCATTACGCCCCCGCAGTTTGATGAACTGGCCCACAAGGTCAAACGGATTCGAGAGGTCATGGTATGAAAGTAGGAATTTTGGGTCTCGGCCTCATCGGCGGTTCTCTGGCCCGGGCCTATGCCATGGAAGGCCACACTGTCTGCGCCATCCAGCGAAACGAGTCAATGCTGTCCTTTGCCATGCTGGCGGGGGCGGTCCACGAAAGACTGAGCGAAGAAACCATTCCCCAGTGCGACCTGATTCTTCTTGCCATCTATCCCGGCGGCTGCATCGACTGGCTGGAACAGAATGCCCCTCTGATTCGCAGCGGCGCCCTGGTCATAGACTGCTGCGGCATCAAGCGGGAAATCTGCGCCCGGTGCTTCCCTTTGGCAGAAAAATACGGTTTCACCTTTGTGGGCGGCCATCCCATGGCCGGGTCTCAGTTTTCCGGGTTTAAGTACAGCCGTGCAGACCTCTTTGAGGGTGCGCCCATGGTGCTGGTGCCTCCGGTGTTTGACGACATGGCTCTGCTGGACCGCGTGAAAAAGGCGCTGACGCCCTGCCATTTTGGTTCCTTCTCCGTAACCACGGCAGAGGACCACGACAAGATGATCGCATTCACTTCTCAGATGCCCCATATTCTCAGCAACGCCTTTATTAAGTCTCCCACAGCCCTGGGACACAAGGGCTTCTCCGCCGGGAGCTATAAGGATCTGACCCGGGTTGCCTGGCTGAACCCTCAGATGTGGGCGGAGCTGTTTTTGGAAAACAAGGACAACGTACTCTTTGAGCTGGACCAGTATCTCCACAGCCTCCAAGCCTATCGGGATGCTTTGGCCCAGGAGGACATGGAAACGCTGGTGCAGCTTCTGGACGAAGGCAAGCGGCGGAAAGAAGAGGTGGACGGATGAACATTGTAACGGTCACCGCCTCCAAAACCTATGACATTCACATCGGCCTAGGCATTCTCTCTACTCTGGGCCGGGAAGCCAAGAAACTTGGGAAAGCGGAAACGGTGTGCATCGTCAGCGAGAGCACTGTCTTCCCCATTTATGGAAAACAAGCGGCGGACAGCCTCCAAAGCGCGGGCTTCAAGGTTGTTTCCTTTGTATTTCCCGCAGGAGAGGCCAGCAAAAACGGAAGCGTTTTTCTGGACCTTCTGAATTTCCTGGCGGAAAACAGACTGACCCGTTCCGACCTCATTGTCGCCCTGGGCGGCGGTGTCGTTGGGGATCTGGCAGGCTTTGCCGCCGCCAGCTTCCTGCGCGGCATCCGATTCATCCAGGTGCCCACAACCCTTCTTGCCGCGGTGGATTCCTCCGTGGGCGGCAAAACCGCCATCGACCTGCCTGCCGGAAAAAACCTGGCGGGAGCCTTTTACCAGCCAAGCCTGGTGCTCTGCGACACGGATACCCTCTCTTCTCTGGAGCCGGAAATCTTCCGGGACGGCTGTGCCGAGGTTATCAAATACGGCGTGCTCTACGACCCGGCACTTTTCGCCCATTTGGCGGAAAAGGGGCTTGCCTTCCATCGGGAGGAAGTCATCACCCGATGCGTGGAATTAAAGCGGGACGTGGTAACACTGGACGAATTTGACACCGGGGAGCGGATGAAGCTGAATCTGGGGCACACCCTTGCCCACGGCATTGAGGCAAAAAGCAATTTCTCCGTCTCCCACGGGAAGGCCGTGGCCATAGGCATGGCCGTCATCAGCCGGGCGGCGGTGAAAATGGGGATGCTGGACGCTGCTGTGTGCCAGCAAATCATCCAGGTTCTGGAAACCTTTGGTCTGCCCACTTCTACGGAGTTTGAGGCAGAGGACCTGTATGCCTACACCCTCTCCGACAAGAAACGCTCCGGCGGCACCGTAAAGCTCATTGTGCCGAAGGCGCTGGGGCAGTGCGAAATTGTTCCTGTAGGTGTGGACGCACTGAAAAATTGGATAAAGGCGGGATTATGATATGGATTTGACCATTTTCCCCGGAAAACTTTCCGGAACCGTCACCGCCATTCCCTCCAAATCCCAGGCCCATCGGCTTCTCATCTGCGCCGCCTTTGCGGACGCGCCAACGGAGCTTCAATGTCCCGAAACCAACCGGGACATTGAAGCCACCGCAGATTGTCTCAGGGCTTTGGGCGCCGAAATCACCCGGACGGAATCCGGTTATTTCATTTCCCCTGTGAAAACCCTTCCCGCCTCCGCAGTCCTGGGCTGCCGAGACAGCGGCTCCACCCTGCGGTTTTTGCTCCCGGTGGTGGGAGCTCTGGGTGTGGACACGGTGTTTCTGCTGGAGGGACGGCTTCCCCAGCGGCCGCTGTCCCCGCTTTGGGAGGAAATGGAACGCATGGGGTGCAGCCTGACCCGGCCCACGGAACATTCGGTCCGGTGTCAGGGCAAGCTGCAGCCGGGATGCTACGAAATTGACGGTGGGGTTTCCAGCCAGTTCATCACAGGGCTTCTTCTGGCCCTGTCTCTGGTGCCGGGAGAATCGGAAATTCACATCACCGGCACCCTGGAGTCCAGGCCCTACGTTGAAATGACCCGGAGCGCCATGGCGCTCTTTGGACGAAATGCCCCGGATTTTCGGATTTCCGGCGGATGCTTTCACTCCCCCGGAAAGCTCACTGTAGAGGGCGACTGGAGCAATGGCGCGTTCTTTCTGGCAGCGGAAGCGCTGGGAAATGACGTGACCGTTCAAAACCTGGACCCAAACTCTTTCCAGGGGGACCGGGCAGTATCGGCACTTTTATCCAGACTGTGCCATGGCAGTCAGACCATTTCCGCAGCGGATATTCCGGACCTGGTGCCCATTCTTGCGGTGGTGGCTGCCTGCAATCATGGAGCGGCCTTCACGGACATCCGGCGGCTGCGGTTAAAGGAAAGCGACCGGGTAGCCGCCGTGACCGATATGCTCACCTCTCTGGGCGGCCGGGTTTCTTCCGACGAGAATGTCATGACGGTGTACCCTGCCAGGCTCACCGGCGGAACCGTGGACAGCCGGAACGACCACCGCATTGCTATGTCCGCCGCCATCGCCGCCACGGTCTGCTCGCAAAGCGTGACCATCCATGACGCGGCGTGCACAGAGAAATCCTATCCTGGTTTTTGGGCGGAATACGCCCGGTTAGGAGGAAACTATGAGCAGTACCTACGGTGAAAATTTGAAGCTCTCCATTTTCGGTCAGTCCCACGGCGCTGCCATCGGCATGACCCTGGACGGCATTCCCGCAGGACTTCCCGTGGATTTTGAAGCATTGCAGCGTTTTTTGAACCGCCGCGCCCCCGGTCAAAACGACTGGTCCACTCCCCGGAAGGAAGAAGATCGGCCGGAATTTCTGGCGGGTATTCTGGAAAGCTTCACCACCGGAGCGCCCATTGCAGCGGCAATTTACAATAAAAACACCCGCTCCGGAGACTATGCAAATCTTCGGGACTGCCCCAGGCCGGGTCACGCCGACTATACCGCCCAAATAAAATATGGCGGCTTTCAGGATGCGGCAGGCGGCGGCCATTTTTCCGGACGGCTCACGGCGCCTCTGTGCATCGCAGGTGGCCTGTGTAAGCAGTGGCTGGCGGAAATGGGAATCCGCATTGACGCTCACATTGCCTCCATCGGCGGCGTGTCCGATGAGGCTTTTGACCCTCTGAATCCGCAGTCCCATGCTGTAAATGCCGATTTCCCCGTCCTCTCCGAGGAGGCCGGGGCACAGATGCGGGCCGTGATTGACGAGGCAAGGCGCAGCCGGGACAGCGTAGGCGGTGCCATTGAATGCGCTGTAACAGGGCTTCCCCCGGGACTGGGCGAGCCGATGTTCGGCGGAGTGGAAAGCAAAATTGCATCCATCGTCTACGGCATCCCCGCTGTAAAAGCGCTGTCCTTCGGCATCGGAGCGGAGGCGGCCAACCTTCGGGGAAGTCAGTGCAACGACCCCTTTACCTGGGAAAACGGTGCCGTGAAAACCGTAACCAACAACGCAGGAGGCATTTTAGGAGGCATTACCAATGGAATGCCGGTTCTGTTCCGGGTGACCATAAAGCCCACCCCATCCATTTCCCAGCCCCAGCAGAGCGTGTCCTTAAGCCGGATGGAAAACACGGAACTGATTATCCAAGGCCGTCACGACCCCTGTATTGTCCCTCGGGCCGTACCTGTGGTGGAGGCGGCGGCGGCCATCGCCATTTATGATTTGATTTTGGGAAATACCCAGACAGACAGGAGGAAAGAATCATGGATTTAACGGAACTTCGGCAAAAAATTGATGCCATTGACGACCAACTGGTGGCGCTCTTTGGAGAGCGGATGGAGGTGGCGGAAAAAATCGCCGAATACAAAAAGGACAACGACCTTCCCATTTCCCAGCCTGCCCGGGAGCGCGCCAAGCTCCAGGATGTGGCAAAAAAGGCCCAGCCGGGCATGGAAAACTACACCCGCGTTCTCTACTCCATGCTCTTTGAGCTGAGCCGGAGCTATCAAAGCAAGTGCAGCGGCAATATCAGCCCCCTCTGGCAGCAGATCACGAAGGCCATAGAGAATACCCCCAAGCTCTTCCCCCAGGCGCCTATGGTAGCCTGCCAGGGCGTGGAAGGGGCCTATTCCCAAATCGCCTGTGAGCACATTTTCAAAAATCCCTTCATTTTGTACTTTAAAAACTTTGAATCCGTTTTCTCAGCCATTGAGCAGGGAATGTGCCAGTACGGCATTCTGCCCATCGAAAACTCCACCGCTGGCTCCGTGAAAAAGGTCTACGACCTGATGGTGAAGCACAACTTCTCCATCGTCCGGACCTTCCGGCTGAAAGTGGACCACAGTCTTCTGGTGAACAAAGGCACAAAACTGGAGGACATCAAGGAAATCTACTCCCATGAGCAGGCAATTTCCCAGTGCGGAGACTTTCTGCAAAGCCTCACAGGGGTCAACGTGATCCCTGTAAGCAATACCGCGGTAGCTGCGGAAATGGTGGCAAAATCCGGCCGTCATGACGTGGCGGCCCTCAGCAGCCGCTCCTGCGCGGAGCTCTACGGCCTTGAATGTCTGCAAGCCTCTGTTCAGGATAAGGGCAACAACCGGACGCGTTTTATCTGCATCAGCAAGAATCTGGAAATCTACCCCGGCTCCGACAAGACCAGCGTCATGATGATTCTCAATCACCGTCCCGGTGCGCTTTACAAGGTCCTGGCACGGCTGTACACCTTGGGCATCAACGTGACCAAGCTGGAATCCCGGCCCATTCCCGACCGGGAATTTGAGTTCATGTTCTATTTCGACCTGGAAACCTCCATCTATTCCGAGGAATTCGTACAGCTCATGTGTGAACTCAGCGAGCTGTGCGAGGAATTCAAGTACTTCGGCAGCTATACGGAGGTGGTCTGATGCTCTGCGGACTGCTGGGACGGACCCTGGGCCACAGCTACTCTCTCCAGATCCATGGTCTTCTCGGAAGCTACACCTACTCCCTCTTTGAAAAAGAGCCGGAGGTAGTCGGGGATTTTCTGCGAAACGGGGATTTCACTGGAATCAACGTGACCATGCCCTACAAAAAAACGGTCATTCCCTTTCTGGACGAGCTGTCCCCCACGGCCCAAAAGCTGGGGGTGGTGAACACCATTGTCCGGCGCAGCGACGGAACCCTCTGGGGCCACAATACGGACTATTTCGGATTTCTCACATTGGTCTCCAAAAGCGGCATTCAGCCGGCAGGAAAAAAAGCTCTGGTTCTTGGCAGCGGCGGAGCATCCTGCACCGCACAGCGGGTTCTCGCCGAGCTGGGCGCCCAGGTCGTGGTGATCTCCCGCTCCGGGCCGGATAATTATGAGAATCTTCATCGCCACGCAGATGCTGCCATCATTGTCAACGCCACGCCCCTTGGGATGTATCCCGGAAACGGCGTGTCGGCAGTGGACCTCCGGGACTTCCCAAACCTCCAAGGGGTGCTGGACGCCGTGTATAATCCCGCCCGCACAAAGCTCCTGCTGGATGCAGAAACCCTTGGCATTCCCCATGCCGGCGGTCTCTGGATGCTCATTGCCCAGGCCAAGGAGGCATCCGAATGCTTCACCGGCACCGTAATCGACAACAAGCGCATGGAGGAAGTCTACCGTCAAGTGTCGATGGGGCTGCAGAACATCGCCCTCATTGGCATGCCCGGATGCGGCAAAAGCACCGTGGGACGGCTGCTGGCTGAGAAAACCGGACGAAAAATCCTGGATACCGACCAGGAGATTCCTCTTCTTGCGGGAAAGTCCATTGTGGACATCTTTGCCCAGGATGGGGAGGAAGTTTTCCGGCAATTCGAAACCCAGGCTTTGGAGTCCCTGTCCAAGCAGTCCGGCGGGGTTCTGGTAACCGGCGGGGGCTGTGTAACCCAGATGCGAAACTACCCCCTTCTCCATCAGAACAGCCGCATTTTCTGGCTTCAGCGGGATATTGAGAAGCTGCCCACCGACGGGCGGCCCTTGTCCCAGCTCAATCAGCTTTCCCAGCTGTATGAGGCCCGGAAGGACCGCTACGCCGCCTTTGCCGACGACATTGTGGACAATAACGGCAGCATAGAAGAGGCCGTGGAAACCATTCTCGCAACGCTGGAGGGACAAGTATGAAGATTTTGGTTTTGAATGGCCCCAACATCAATATGCTGGGCATCCGGGAACCGGGCATTTACGGGAGGAACAGCTTCTCGGACCTTCTGGACCTTCTGAAGGAAACCGCAAGAGAAGCGGGTGTGGAAGTGGAGCAGTACCAGTCAAACCACGAAGGCGGTCTGGTGGACAAAATCCAGGCCGCCTGCGGGAAGGCAGACGGTATCGTCATCAATCCTGCGGCCTACACCCACACATCGGTGGCCATTCTGGATGCCCTGAAAGCCGTTTCCATTCCGGCGGTGGAGGTTCACATCTCCGACGTAGACGCCCGGGAGCCCTTCCGGCAGGTATCCTACGCCGGTCTCGCCTGTGAGAAAACCATCAAGGGCCACGGTCTGGAAGGCTATCGGGAAGCAATACTTTATTTAAAAGAAAAATATGAAAAATGAATCACCTTCATCTATTTTACACGTTTGACGCCCTGCCCTTCTGGGAGATGATGGACATCTACATCGAGGGAAATGTGGAAAACGGGGAATATTTCTTTCCTGAGAAGCCAAAGGCTCAGCAGTTGCAGCTGGCAATTCAAAAGTTCCGTGACTATTTGGAAGATGACTTTTTCCCGAGGGAAAATGCTTTCTGTGCACTTTGGATGGAAGACGGTCAGTACGTCAGCGCCCTGCGGCTGAAACCCTGGGAAGATGGCCTCCTGCTGGAAGCCCTGGAAACCAGGCCCGACCAACGAAACCAAGGCTGCGCCTTTAAGCTTATAAACGCCGTTCTCCGGGAAATCAGCAGTCAAAAGGTCTACGCCCACGTATCCAAGAGCAATGCAGCATCCCTGCGGACCCTTCAAAAGTGTGGTTTCTCGATTCTCCGAAATGCAAATGACGGCGCCGAGAATCACCGCATCCACATCTTGCTCCGCAAGGTATAAATAACCCGGCTGTTCTTTTTGAACAGCCGGGTTACAAATATTCACCGCTTTATACACAGTTTCCACAGCTCTTTCCACAGGGGTGTGGATTTTTTCAACCTTAAATCCCGGGTTTTTCCCGATAATGTAACAAACCGGTAACATTTGTGAATATTTTTTGTCAAGTGTATGAATTGGGGGTAAAATATTCATGCACTCAGAGTGTTTCTCCCAGAATGGACTTTGTGGCGTAGGCGTTCAGGGACATATCGGCGGTGCTGCCTGCCAGATATTCATAATAGGCCTGAGCGCCAATCATGGCCCCGTTGTCGCCGCAGAGCTTCAGCGGCGGCATATAGACCTTGGCATTTAGCTTTTCCGCCGCCGACAGAATGTCGGCACGGATGCGGCTGTTGGCGGCCACACCGCCTGCCACGGCGATTTTCCGGCAGCCCGTCTCCTGTATTGCCATGACCACCCGCGGGACCAGGGTATCCGACACGGCGGCGGAGAAGGACGCACAGAGGGAGGGGATGTCGATTGTCTCCCCCACCTGCTCCGCATGGTGAATGAGATTCAGCGCCGCGGTTTTCAGTCCGGAAAAACTCATATTGTAGGGATTTTCTCCGGGTTTACTCCGGGGAAGGGTATATTTTGTCTCGTCACCCAATTTTGCGGCTCTGTCCAGGGCCGCGCCGCCGGGATATGGCATACCAAGAACTCTCGCAACCTTGTCAAAGCACTCCCCTGCCGCGTCATCCAGAGTGGTGCCCAGGATGTTCATGACGGTGTAGTCCTTCACTTCCACGATTATGGTGTGGCCGCCGGAGACCACCAGGCAGAGAAACGGGGGTTCCAGTTCGGGATAGGCCAGGTAGTTGGCGGCGATATGCCCCCGGATGTGGTGGACGGGAATCAGGGGCTTACCCATGGCAAGGGCAGCGGCTTTGGCAAAGTTCACACCAACCAGCACCGCACCGATGAGGCCTGGCGCATAGGTCACAGCCACGGCGTCAATGTCGCTTCTCTTCAAACCGCTTTGTTCCAGCGCCTGGTCAGCCAGGCCGTAGATGGCCTCAATATGCTTCCGGGAAGCAATCTCCGGCACCACGCCGCCATAGAGCCGATGAAGGTCAACCTGGGAGGCGATGCAGTCGCAGAGAACTTCCCTGCCGTCCCGGACAATGGCGACGGCAGTCTCATCGCAGGTGGATTCTACGGATAAAATGTTCAAATTTCCCACTCCTTTCGGAGAATATCTGCATCCTCCCGGGGATGAAAGTAATAGTTTTTCCGGCGGCCCACCAAAACAAAGCCCAGCTTTTCATAGAGGCTCTTGGCAGGCCCGTTGGAGGCCCTTACTTCCAGCGTCAGGCTGTGGCAGCCCCTTTGGCTGAGCTCGGCAATGAGCTTCTTCACCAGGGCCTCCCCAATGCCTTTTCTCCGGAAGTCCGGATGGACGGCAATATTCATCATATCCGCCTCCCCCAGCACCGTCTGGGAGCCCACATAGCCTGCCACACGGTCCCCTTCCAGGGCAACCAGCCACAGAGACAGCCTGTTTTCCAGCTCTGAGGCAATGCTTTCCTCATTCCAGGGGTCGGAAAAGCAGCATTTCTCTATTTCGGCGATTTGCGGCACGTGGTTTTTTTCCAATTTTACTATGGTCATTTTGCTTCGTACCAGCTCTTTCCAGATTTTGCCTCGGCAATCAGCGGAACTTTCAGGTCGGCAACATTTGCCATTTCCCGGCTCACCAGGTCTGCCACCTCCTGTGCAATCTTCTCCGGGCACTCCACAATCAGCTCGTCGTGGACCTGGAGAAGCAGCTTTGCATCGGGGAAATTCTCCTGCAAGGCGTTTTCCACTTTAATCATGGCTAGTTTGATGATGTCGGCGGCAGTGCCTTGGATGGGGGTATTCAGGGCGATGCGCTCGGCTCCGGAGCGAATGTTAAAGTTGCTGCTGCTCAGCTCCGGGATATAGCGGCGGCGGCCGTAGAGGGTCTGGGTGAAGCCTGTGACCCTGGCATCGGCAACCACCTGCTTCATATAGGCCCTGACCCCCCGGTAGTTACTGAGGTAGTTATCAATATAGGCCCTGGCCTCGTAGCGGCTGACGCCGATGTCCTCTGCCAAAGAGAATTCGGAAATGCCATAGACGATGCCGAAGTTCACCGCCTTGGCATGGCGGCGCTGCAAGGGTGTCACATCCTGGGGAGAAACGCCGAAAACCTGGGCGGCGGTGGCTGTGTGAATGTCCGCACCAGAGCAGAAGGCCTCCTGCATAACCTTGTCGTCAGCAATGTGGCTCAGGACCCGGAGCTCAATTTGGCTGTAGTCCGCATCCACCAGGACGCAGCCTTCCTTTGGCACGAACATCTTCCGGATTTCGGCGCCCAAATCCGTACGCACCGGAATGTTCTGGAGATTCGGCTCCGTAGAGGACAGGCGCCCTGTGGCAGTAACCAGATTCTGGAAGGTGGTGTGAATACGGCCATCCTCACGGATTTCCTTGATCAGGCCATCGGCGTAGGTGGATTTGAGCTTTGTAAGCATCCGGTAATCCATGATGGCGGGGATGATGGGGTGCTTGGACCGGAGCTTTTCCAGGACTTCTGCATTGGTGGAATATCCGGTTTTCGTCTTTTTTACCGGAGGCAATCCCAATTTATCGAAGAGAAGTTCTCCCAGCTGGCGGGTAGAGTTAATATTGAAGGGACCATCGGAGTAGGAGAAAATCAGGCTTTCGCAGTCTGCAATGCGCTGAGAAAGCATAACGCCGAATTGTTCCAGCTGCTTCCGGTCAATGGAGATGCCCCGCTGTTCCATGCGGAAGAGAACGGTACACAGGGGCAGTTCCATATCCCGGTAGAGCTTTTCCATGCCGCCGCTTTGCAGCTCCCGCTCCAAAATGGGGCGCAGGAGCCAAACCGCCTCGGCGCAGGCAGCGGCGTCCCCGTCCTCAATGCTCCGGCCCAGGAAGGTGGTGGCGAGCTTGGAAACGGGATAGTCAGACTGGGAGGGATTCAAATCATAGGCCGCCAGGGCTGTGTCGAAAACACAGGTTCCGAAATTCAGGCCCAGCTCCGTCAGGCGGTGCATGGCAGTCTTGCAGTCGTGGAGAATGAGGGTTTTGTTCTCGAGATGCAGGGAAGCCATTGAAACTTCCATGGGAGTCAGGGTACAGACGCCGCCTTCCCAGGCTAAGCCCATGCTGCCGTCCTCGGCAAGATACAAGGCGCATTCAGCCACACCCTCAGGCATGGAATCGCACTTAGGCAGAGAGGCCAGCTTTGGGACCATCTCACTTTGGGTGGCCTCCGCTGCCGCACCCCGAAGGCCGTAGCGGTCGATGAGGCGGACGAATTCCAATTTCTGGAACAGTTCGTACAGGGCCGGACGATTGTATGGCTGGACGATGGCGTCCCGGGGAGCAAAATCAATGGGAGCCTCGGGACGAATGGTGGCAAGGTCATAGGATAAATATGCCATGTCCCGGCCCGCTTCCAGCTTTTCCCGGAGTTTGGGGCGGATGGAGGGGTCATCCAGGTGGGCATACACGCCGTCAAGGCTTCCGAATTTTGCCAGCAGGTCCTTGGCGGTTTTGGGCCCCACCCCCGCCACGCCGGGGATATTGTCCGAGGAATCCCCCATGAGCGCCTTCAGATCAATAAGCTTCTTGGGCTCAAAGCCATATTCCTCCCGGAACTTTTCTTCCGTGTAGAGGGTGGCATTGGTCTGGCCCGGTTTGGAGATCACCAGCTTCACATGGACATTTTCGTCGATGAGCTGCAAACTGTCCCGGTCCCCCGTGACAACGACGCATTCCCAGTCGTTATTGGAGCAAATACGGCCTACCGTGCCGATGACGTCGTCGGCCTCCCATCCCTGGCACTCATAGATGGGAATGTTCATTGCCCGGAGCACGTCTTTCATAATGGGCATTTGCTGGGCAAGCTCTTCCGGCATTCCATGACGGTTGGCCTTATAGCCCTCGTATTTTTCATGCCGGAAAGTGGGGCCGTGGAGGTCGAAGGCCACACAGATGGCTTCTGGCTGTTCCTCCTTCTCCATGCGCTCCAGAATATTCAAAAAGCCGTAGATGGCATGGGTGTAGAGCCCCTCTCTGGTAGTCAGGGGCTTCACACCAAAATAAGCACGGTTAATGACGCTGTTGCCGTCTAAAATCAGGAGTTTCATACTTTTCTCCACTTGGCGCCCTGGGGGGTGTCGATGATTTCAATGCCCCGGGCCTTCAGTTCATCCCGGATACGGTCTGCTTCGGCAAAGTTTTTGGCCTTTTTTGCCTCTGTCCGGGCAGCGACCAGGGCGTCGATCTCCGGGTCCGCAGAAGCGGCTTCCTCTTCTGCCTGCTTTTTACGCAGGGTCTCCGCGGCGGACAGCAGGTTCAGGGACAGGACCTGGTCAAAATCCCGGAGCGCCGCCAGTTTGGTGGCGTCATTGCACTTTGCCTTCAAAACATCATAAAGGGTTGTGACGGCTACGGAGGTGTTCAAATCGCCGTTCAGGGCACCCACAAACCGCTGTTTCAGCTGATCAAAGGCAGCCTGGTCAATTTCCCCCTCCTCTTTGAGGGCGGCGATTCTGGCCACCAGCTTTTCATAGGCCTGGGCGGCATTGTCCAAATTCTCCCAAGAGAAGACCAGGTTGCGGCGGTAGTGGCTTTGGAGGCAGAAGAGGCGATAGGCCATGGGGTCATAGCCCTTCTCTTCCAGCAGGGACACCGTCAAAAATTCGCCCTTGGATTTGGACATTTTACCAGTTTCGTTGTTCAGATGGTGAACGTGGAACCAGTAGTTGCACCACTTGTGGCCCAGATAGCTCTCGGACTGGGCGATTTCATTGGTATGATGGGGGAAGGCGTTGTCGATGCCGCCTGCGTGGATATCCAGCTCCTCACCCAGGTGCTTCATGGAAATGCAGGAGCACTCGATATGCCAGCCGGGATACCCCACGCCCCAGGGAGAGTCCCATTTCAGGGCCTGGTCTTCGAATTTGGATTTGGTGAACCAGAGAACAAAGTCGTTTTTGTTCTTTTTATTCAGGTCCTCTTCCACGCCCTCCCGGACACCCACGGCCAGGTCTTCTTCGTCGTGGTCGTTGAAAACGTAATACTTATCCAGAGTGGCAGTGTCAAAGTAGACGTTGCCCCCTGCAATGTAGGCGCTTCCTTTATCCAGCAGGGTCTGCACCATGTGAATGTATTCATCAATGCAGTTGGTGGCAGGCTCCACCACATCGGGGCGTTTGATATTCAGCTTGTCACAGTCGGAGAAAAAGGCGTCGGTGTAGAACTTCGCAATTTCCATAACGGTCTTATGCTCCCGGCGGGCGCCTTTGAGCATTTTATCTTCGCCGGTATCCGCGTCCGAGGCCAGGTGGCCCACGTCGGTGATATTCATGACCCGCTTCACAGGATATCCCAAATACCGCAGGGATTTTTCCAGCACGTCCTCCATAATGTAGGTACGGAGGTTGCCAATGTGGGCATAGTGGTACACCGTGGGTCCGCAGGTGTACATTTTCACCAGATTGGGATCGTTGGGGACAAAGAGCTCTTTTTTGTGGGACAGGGAATTGTACAGATACATAGTTTGACCTCCTAACAGGCAGAATGGGTAAGAAAAAACGCCTCATTGCACAAGGACGGTTTTCCTTACGTACAAGAGGCGGTTTCAGCCGCGGTTCCACTCTCATTTATCACTTTTTTGCATTTCGCTCCCGGACGCACTTCCCATCCCCATTTTTACCCGGGCTTTCAGCCGGTGACCCAGGTTCTCTGAAAAAATTTCCGGTTTGGTACTCTTTCCGTTCATCGCGATATAGAATTTCCAGGATATTTTACCACTGCCCAGCGTGCCTTGTCAAGAGACGCTATGGAAAATGGCACCAAAAACCTTGTATTTTTCTTAAGAAATTGTTACACTATTGACACCGCTCCTCTTTACCGTTATAATGACTATGAGAAATGAGACGAAAGTGAGGTTACACCATGAATTTCTCTAAGCTCAGCAAAATACTGTGCCTGATTTTGGCCTTTACCCTGGCTGTCGGTCTGCTCTCCGGCTGCTCCAAAAATGAACCTGAGCCGGAAAACACCCTTCCCGGTCTCGACCTGGGTGGCACTTCCGAATCCACCGACCCCTCTACTGAGACCACGGTGGCTCCTGAAACCGAAACCACTGAAGCACCCAATGAGAACATGGGCACCGTTACCAGCGGTATCAACCTCCGTTCCACCCCCAGCATGGACGCCACTGTGGTTCAGACCCTCTCTGCAGGCGACCGGATTGAGATCATTCGTCAGGAAACGGTTGCCGGATTCACCTGGGGTCTGATTACCGAGCCTGCCTACGGCTGGGTGGTTATGGACTATGTGGAAATGGATGTGCCCACCTCCGGCGGCAATGACACCTCCACCCCCGCCGGCAACGGGGACGCCACCACGCCCACACAGCCCGAGACGGAAAGCTCTGGTGAAACCGTGAACATCAAGGGTGTGGTCACCGGAAACGGCGTGAATGTTCGGGATGAACCCAGCACCACCACCGGCAAAGTGGTAGGCTCCTACAATAAGGGTGACTCCGTTACCATTCTGGAAACCCAGAACGGCTGGGGCCGCACCACCAAGGGCTGGATCAAGATGGATTATGTGAATACCTCTGGCACCACCACGCCTCCTGCCACTGAGCCCACCACCGGCAACAATAACACCACCGGCAACAACACCGGCAACGTCAATTCCGGCAACGGCAATACCACGGTTATTGCCAAGGGCATTGTGGTAGCAAAGGAACTGAACATCCGCGCCAGCGCAGGCACTGACAGCAACCGGGTAGGCGGTCTGGTCTTCGGCGACCGGGTCAACATCCTGGAGAAGTCCGGCAGCTGGGGCCGTATTAAGAACGGCTGGATTTCCCTGAACTACGTCTATCAGGACGGCACCAAGGGCACCAACACCGCCAACGGCATTATCACCGCTTCCGAGCTTCGTATTCGTTCCGGCCCGGGCACCGGATATGAGGTGGTTGGTTCCTACGATGAAGGCGATGTCGTATCCATTCTGGAGCAGTTTACATACGGAAATACCACATGGGGCTGCACCAACAAGGGCTGGATCTCCATGGAGTATGTGGACACCGAGGGAGAATCCAATGACGGCAGCTCCGGCGGCAATGAAGTGGTCGACACCGATGGAAATACCTACACGGTTACCGCTGAAAACGGCCTGTGGGTCCGCTCCGGCGCCGGTACGAACTACCCCACCGTCAGCTCCCTGAAGTATGGTGACCGGGTCACCATTACGGAAAAGCAAACCGTCAATGGCGTCACCTGGGGTCGTATGGCAGACGGCTGGGTCTCCATGGCATTCCTGTCCTCTACTACGAATTCCAACGAAGAGGTTTTCTTCTAAACCACAGACAGTTCCCCGTGGGTCTAAAGCCCACGGGGATTTCTTTGCAGATGATTGCCATCAGGTATCTTTCATAAACGCTTCCTTCTTTTATAATGCCACACCATTTTATCTCTTCACAGTTTATTTACAAAAATGACTTGCATTTTTGTCTTTTTCGTGCTATAGTAACCACAGTCAAGTTAAGAAAGGAGGTTGTCTATGCCTAGTAGCGCCAATCCCTCTATGGATCTGGAAGACCTGATCTACGAGGAAGATGCCGGCGGACCCAGTGAACGATGATAAACCCGGCTTTCGGCTGGTTTTTGAACTTTTACAGCGGGTCTGAACCGCATGAAATAAAAAACGCGCCTGTTCCATTTCCCGGAACGGGCGCATTTTTGTTTGCTCACTTTACTTTGTAGCCCGCCTGACGGAGCATATCTTTTACCGCAGAAAAGGAGAAGCCTCGGTTCTGCTCCGTTTGAGTGGTGCGATCTCTCGGATTGGTTCCAAGCTCCGCATAAAGCTGATTGACGCCTGCAAGCAGGGTCATCTGCTTGGGCTCATGGACGTTCATGGAGGTTTGCGGCCGTGTCACCAGACGGGTCACAGCCGCAATTTTGGTAAGCTCCACATCCGTAATCTCTCCCCGCTCTGCCAGCGGCGTTCCCGGCACGCAGACCCGCTTCATGCAGGCCATGATATTCACATGATAGCTTCTTGCCCGGAGCATTTCCTCCGCAATCTGCTCGTATGTGTGCTCCGGGCCAATGGGTTCCACGCAATAGATCAGCTCCAAACCGGCATCCCGAATGGCGTCCAGGGTTGCAATACGCTGTTCCGGCGAAAGGTCCGTGTCGATGCCTTCGTTTAACCGGACAATATGGTAAACGGCATCTATCCCTGCAGCCTTCATTTTCTTCGCATAGTTCAAGTCAAAATCTCCGATGTTGGCCACCAGCATCACGTCCTGAGGCAGCAGAGAATTAACTTTCTGTGCAATTTGCAGGAACTTTTCCATGTCATAATTTGCGGTAGTCATGAGAAACAAAGCGTCGATTCCCTGGGATGCCGCATTTTTTTCCGTTTTCATAATCTCTTCTTCACTTTTTTCTGTTTCTTCTTCGACAGCAAAATTGTCACAAGCCATAGGGCAGAATTTACAGTTTCCTGAACAGGCAGCGCTGTTCAGTCCGATCTGTACAAAGATATAACCCCGCTTTCCGTTTTCCCGCTGGGCCAGTGCATTGGCCTTGCAGAGAAGTCTGTAAAAATCCTCGGAAAGATTTTGGGTTTGCAGAAGCGCCACTGCATCGGCTTTTGTCAGGTCCCCTCCCCTGTCTGCTTTTTCAAAAATGAATTTCATTGTCTCAGACATTAAGCATCTTCCTTTCACATTTCCACATCAATATGATTATAAAAGCATATATAATGACGAAACTGGCAGGATTATAGCAAATCTTTCATATTATGAAGTTGACCCCAATATTCCTTATTTTTTATTTTCAATAATCAAATTCATGTTCACCGACGGTAATCGTCTGCGTCAGCTTTTCGTCTTGATACGGTTTGCGAATCTCAATCAAATTCAAAACTGTGTACCCACGCTTACGCAGGAATTCGATCATACGGTGATTATTTGGGTGAACGTAGTTGTAAACAGTATCATCCCCATAAGAAGCGGCGATTTCTTCTGCCTTACTATGCAAAGCAGTAGCGACCCCATGACGGCGGTATTCTTCCTTGACAAAGATAGATTCCACCCACACCACCTCGCTGTCAACACGGCAGACCACATATCCTGCATACTCGTCATTCACAAGGGCAGCATATACCGGAAACTTGGCTGAAAGATACTCTTCCATTTCCGCTTGTCCAGCTTCCATGTTTGGTTTGGATACGATACCTTTATAGGAGCGCAATTCCACACGAAACAGAGCAACCATTTCTGCCAACGATTCATTTGTTTGTTTCACTTCCAATATTTTCATCATGATTATCCTCCTGTGTGTGAATATAAAAAATCATAATAATTATAGCACGGAAATGTGAAAATTCTACCATATACGAAGAAAAACCGCCCATCCCGACAAAATGTTGTAGTTGAAATGGGCGGGACATATGTAATCAAGTGGCTTATACTCGGTTACTGCTTTCAAATACGCTTCGGGATCGCCGTCCAAGATAAGGTCTGCATACCCATATGTCAATGAAAAAAGTGAACCAAGCGCTCATGAATTTTTGAGCTACCCTGTCGGGTTCTCTTCTGCATGACAGCTTTCAGCCAGTATGAATCTCCGTTCATATCCAGCACATGGGCACGGAAGGTCAGCCAGTCAATCAGAGCAGCTACCATTGGAGAAGTCGGGCCAGCCATACCGAGCAGCAGCTTAGTCACTATCGCAAGATTGACGCAGAGCGCCACTGGTGATGCTCTATTTGTCTTGCCGTTTATAGCTTATTACAAATTCACAGCATTTCTGAAAAGGGGCTTGACTTTTAATAGTTAGTCTTACAAACAAAACACGCCTGTTCCCCAAAAGGAAACAGGCGCGTTTTTATTTCATGCGGTTCAGACCCGCTGTATTGGTATTGTGGTTTTATATGGTTATTGGTAATTATTCGTGAAGCATTGAATTTCGGCAAAAAAAGCCCACGGTTTTCTGAGAAAACCGTGGGCAGCTGTTTGGTTTAAACTTCGAAGTTAACGGAGGTAGCGCCTTCGCTCTCCTTCTCAAACTCGTAATCCTTGCCGGGGAGAATGGCGTTCAGGAGGATGCCCACAATGGAAGCAAGGGCCAGACCGGACAGGCTGACGGAGCCAATATGAACAGCGCCTTCAGCACTGTTGGCGATGCCCAGAGACAGCACCAAAATCATAGCTGCAATGATGACGTTGCGGGTATTGGTGAAATCAACCTTGTTTTCCACCACGTTCCGGACACCCACAGCAGAAATCATGCCGTAGAGCACCAGGGAGACGCCGCCAATGGTAGCGGCAGGCATGGCGGAAATCAGAGCGGCGAACTTCGGGCAGAAGCTCATGAGGATGGCAAACACAGCAGCCAGCCGGATCACTCTGGGGTCATAAACCTTGGAAAGGGCCAGAACGCCCGTATTCTCACCGTAGGTGGTTGTTGGCAGGGGCACCAAAAAGGGCTGCCAGCGTGGTCGCCAGGCCGTCACCCATGAGGGTACGATGGAGGCCCGGATCTACCAGGAAGTCCTTGTTCACGGTGGAGGAAATCGCACAGATGTCGCCGATGTGCTCCATCATTGTGGCGATGGCCAGCGGCACGATGGTGAAGCAGGCGGTGACCAGCAGGCCTGCGTCAAAGTCGCTGGCCAGAAGACCGAACACCGTGGCCTCCTTGTGGATGGGAAGGCCCAGCCAGCTTGCCTGGGAGACCGATGCCAGCACAGCATCCCGGGAGGCAGGGTCAACGATCATGGAGATCATGTAAGACGCCACCACGCCAATGAGAATGGGGACGATTTTCACCATGCCCATGCCCCACATATTGCAGAACACAACCACCAGAATGGCCATAACCGCAACCAGAGGATTGGCGGTGCAGTTATTAATGGCGGAGGAGGACAGAATCAGACCGATGGAAATGATAATGGGGCCCGTGACAATGGGCGGGAAGAAGCGCATGACCCGCTTGACGCCCACACTGCGGATGACGGCAGCGAGGATCACATACATAAGGCCCGACACAGCTACGGCAAAGCAAGCGTAAGGCAGGAGCTCGGCTTCTCCATTGGGAGCGATGGCCCAGTAGCCAGCCAGGAAGGCGAAGGAAGAGCCCAGGAAAGCAGGAACCTTGCCCTTGGTAATCAGGTGGAACAGCAGGGTGCCAAGGCCTGCAAACAGCAAGGTCGTGGAAACGTCCAGCCCCGTCAGAGTGGGAACCAGAACCGTTGCGCCGAACATAGCGAACATATGCTGAAGGCCCAAAATCAGCATTTTGGGTGTACCCAGGGTGCGGGCATCATAAATGGGTCCGTTCAGGACAGTCTTTTCTTTTTCCATAAAGAAACCTCTCTCCATTTTTATTTGACCGGGCATCTCATAGGGTGCCCAGGCATTCCCACAAATTATAGTCAATCCCCTGCCCTTTTGCAAGCTTTTTCTGCCACGGGCAGCAGGTAATGACTAAGTTCCCCATTTTCGCCAAATTACAGTTTCCTCACGTGAGCTGTCCGTCATTTTGACAAAATCCAGGAAAGCTTCTGCACGAAGGTTATTCCCTTCCATCAGGCAGGGGTTTGATGATATCCCGGTAGATTTTCCCCAGGTACACGGCAGACATGGCACTGGCAATCAGATCCGAAATGGGGAAGGACCACCAGACGGTGTGCAGGCCGCCGATCTTCGAGAGAACAAAGGCCACGGGAATCAGAATCACCAGCTGCCGCATGACGGAGATAACGAGACTGAAAGTAGCCTTTCCCAGGGCCTGGAACACAGTGCTGGCCACAATCGAGAACCAGGCAAACAGGAAGCTCAGCGCAATGGTCCGCAGGGCCGGGTTGCCGATGTCGCACATGGCTTCGGAAGCGTCAAAGATTTTCAGAAGGGCCTCCGGCATGAGCACAAACACCCCGCAGCCCAGGGTCAGAAGAATGGCCGCCACCACCATGCTGATGCGGATGGTTTTTACCATGCGCTTTCTCTGCCGGGCGCCGTAGCTGTAGGCGATGATGGGGGTAATGCCATTGGTCAGGCCAAAGACCGGCATGAAGAAGAAGCTCTGAAGCTTGAAGTAGACTCCAAACACGGCAGTAGCCGTGGAGGTAAAGCCGATGAGGATGAGGTTCATGGCATAGGTCATGACAGATCCAATGGACTGCATACAGATAGAGGGAATGCCTACCTGGTAGATGGTGCCGATAATGGAAAGGTTGGGCCGGAAACCCCGGAAGTTCAGGTGAACCTCATGGTTAAACTTCAGGTTGCAGAAGAAGCCCACCAGAGCGCCGATGCACTGACCGATGACCGTAGCCCAGGCGGCACCCGCCACTCCCAGCTTCGGAGCACCCAGCAGTCCGAAAATCAGAATAGGGTCCAGGATAATGTTGGTAACGGCACCGCTGAGCTGGGAAATCATGGAGTAAACCGTCTTGCCCGTGGAAGTCAGCAGACGCTCAAACAAAATCTGTCCCATCATACCGAAGGAGACCACCATGACCACGGAAAGGTAGTCAACGCCAAGCTCCAGAATCTCCGGGTCCGCAGTCTTAACCTGGCCCGCATAGAAAGGCCGCACAATGGTGAAGCCCAGAATCAGGAAGATAACGTAGCTCAGAAGAAACACAAAAGCGCCGTTGGAGGCAGTCTCATCGGCTTTCTTATAGTCTTTCTCTCCCAGAGATTTGGAGAGCAGTGCATTGACACCCACGCCAGTGCCCACAGCTACGGCGATCAGCAGGCTCTGCATAGGAAAGGCCAGGGACACGGCAGTGAGCGCATTCTCCGACAGCTTTGCCACGAAAAAACTGTCCACGATGTTATACATGGCCTGAACCAGCATGGAAATCATAATGGGCAGGGAAATGTTGAAAATCAGCTTTCCCACCGGCATAACGCCCATCTTATTTTCCTGTATCATTTCTCTGTTTTCTTGCATTCTCTTTCTCCTTCTATCAAATAATTCCCTTTCATTATATCATATTTTTCCAAAAAATGGAATACGGAAATTTCCGTCCTTTTATTTCAAAAAATCTGCGGTGCAGCAGTTTTTGCCACACCGCATAGGTCTTATTCCTCGGAGAACTGGTCCTTACCCACGGAGCACAGAGGGCACTCGAAATCTTCGGGCACGTCCTCCCACTTGGTTCCGGGGGCAATGCCTCCTTCGGGATAGCCCTGGGCTTCGTCGTAAACCCAGCCGCAGACGTCACAAGCATATTTCATGAGGATTCCTCCTTTCGCATTTTCCATGGGAATAGTATAGCCCGATTTTTCGCAAATTGCAAGGGCTTTTTGTGAATTGCCCGCGAAATTCAAATTGACTTTATGCTTCTTTCCGATTATACTGTCAGGTAGGAATGCGTTTCCTGCTTTCCCACTTCTTTATCCAATACCTGCAAAGGAGACGTTATTATGCACATTACCAATGACATTCGCTATGTGGGCGTCAACGACCACCAGGTGGACCTGTTCGAGGGCCAGTATGTGGTGCCGAACGGCATGGCATACAATTCTTACGTCATTCTGGACGAGAAAATTGCCGTCATGGACACGGTGGACCGCAACTTCACCCACGAATGGCTGGACAATATCCAGAATGTCCTCGCCGGCCGGAAGCCGGACTATCTGGTGATTCAGCACATGGAACCGGATCACTCCGCCAACATTGCAAACTTTTTGAAAGTTTACCCCGAGGCAATGGTCGTGTCCTCTGCCAAGGCTTTCGTCATGATGAAGAATTTCTTCGGCGATGACTATGCAGACCGCCGTATTGTGGTGGGTGAAGGCTCTACCCTGCCCTTGGGCAAGCACACCCTGGCTTTCGTCACCGCCCCCATGGTCCACTGGCCTGAGGTCATTGTGACCTACGACACCTGCGACAAGGTTCTTTTCTCTGCCGACGGCTTCGGCAAGTTTGGCGCACTGGATGTGGAGGAAGACTGGGCATGTGAAGCACGGCGGTACTTCATTGGTATTGTGGGCAAGTACGGCGCACAGGTCCAGGCCCTGCTCAAGAAAGCTGCCACTCTGGATATTTCCATTATCTGCCCCCTCCACGGACCGGTGCTGACCGAGAATCTGGGCTATTATCTGAACCTCTACGATATCTGGTCCTCCTACCGGGTGGAGAGCGAAGGCATCGTGATTGCCTATACCTCCGTTTATGGTCACACCAAGGCCGCTGTGGAGCTCCTGGCCCAGAAGCTGAAGGATAAGGGCTGTCCCAAGGTTGTGGTCACAGACCTGGCCCGGGACGATATGGCGGAAGCTGTAGAGGATGCCTTCCGGTATGGCAAGCTGGTCCTGGCTACCACCACCTACAACGCCGATGTCTTCCCCTTCATGAAGGAATTCATACATCACCTCACGGAGCGGAATTTCCAGAATCGTACCGTGGCCTTCATGGAGAACGGCTCCTGGGCACCTCTGGCTGCCAAGGTCATGCGTTCTATGTTCGAGAGCAGCAAGAATCTGACCTTCACCGATACCACAGTCAGAATTCTCTCCGCCCTTAACGACGAGAGTAAAGCTCAGATAGAGGCCCTGGCCGAAGAACTGTGCAAGGACTACCTGGCCCAGCACGCAGAGACCGCTAACAAAAACGACCTCTCCGCCCTCTTTAACATTGGCTACGGCCTCTATGTGGTCACTTCCAACGACGGCACCAAGGACAACGGCCTCATTGTGAACACCGTTTCCCAGGTTACAAACACCCCCAACCGGGTTGCTGTAACCATCAACAAGGCCAACTATTCCCACCACATTATCAAGCAGACAGGCGTCATGAACGTCAACTGCCTGGATGTCTCTGCCCCCTTCTCCGTGTTCCAGAACTTCGGCTTCCAGTCTGGCCGCACTGCCGACAAGTTCCAGGGCATTGACGAGCTGCGCTCCGACAACGGCCTGCGGTTCCTGCCCCGGTATATCAACTCCTTCATGAGTCTGAAGGTGGAGAGCTATGTGGACCTGGACACCCACGGCATGTTCATCTGCTCCGTCACCGAGGCCCGGGTCATGAGCGATAAGGAAACCATGTCCTACACCTACTACCAGAATCATGTGAAACCCAAGCCCCAGACCGAGGGCAAAAAAGGCTTCGTCTGTAAGATCTGCGGCTGGATCTACGAGGGAGACACTTTGCCTGACGACATCATCTGCCCCCTGTGCAAACATGGCGCGGCGGACTTTGAACCCATCGCCTGATTTTCAGAAAGAACCACCCCGGGAAAATACCTGGGGTGGTTTTTTGTGTCTTCAAAAAGCACGTCAGGCACCTGGGAGATTTCCGGGCGTCTGACGTGTTATCATTTCATTGACGGCGTCACTCATGGGGATACGTCAGGTAGTTCTCCCGATATTCCTTTGGGGAAACGCCTGTGTATTTTTTAAAGTTCCGATTGAAGGAAACCACTTCCGGATATCCGACGTTTAATGCAATCTCATAAATCTTCAGGTTTAAATTCGTGCGAAGCATCTGTTTTGCGCTTTCCATCCGTACCTGGCAGAGATAGTCGTAAAACCGCATTCCCGTCTTGCTTTTGAATAAGCTGCTGAAATAGCACTCACTGAGCCCCACATACTCGGCAACGGTTTCCAGGGAGATTTTCTTCTGGTAGTTCTGGTGAATGTAGCCCTTTGCTTTTTTTATGATGCTGTTCACATTGGGGGCTTCACTTTGCTGGGAATGCGGCAGCTGTTGCTCCTCCATGGATGTGTGATCCTCGCATTCTTTTCTTAACCCCTGCAAAACGTCATAGAATTCATCCCGATTGATGGGCTTCAGAAGGTAATCGGTAGCGCCGCCTTTCAGCGAACTGCGGATAAAATGGTATTCGTCAAAGCCGCTGAGAACGATAATCCGGATTTCAGGTTTACCTTTCCTAATTGTTTCTCTCATTTCTATATCACCACCTTTCAAATTAAACCAGAAGCCATATCATGCCGCACATCGGCGTCAATTTTTATATCTATCGTGACTGGAGCATTATACAAAGCAGCAAGAGCATATTGTTTGGGGTTGCGGATTTTGGTTGTGTTGTCCTTAAAGCAGTCTAGTACATAGCGAATGTGCTCGGAATTTAACTTCATCAAACGACTTCGTACAACCTCAGCTGGCTTATCATCACTGGCTACCCGAATTAACTTTCGTTTGCTACATACGGTTTCAACCAATATTTCCAAAATGCTTTCCAGGACTTCTTTATCATAGGGAAATTCCCTGAAAAGATAGTCCATTTCAAGTTCTTCATAAAAATACTGATAGTAGCTCTGAAATTCCTCATCCTTTTCCACATCCCTTCCAGAAAAATCGGAAGATAGGATAGGATCAGTATCACTATACTCAGTATCTTTAATATCAGTATTATTACCTTGTGCTTTTGACAACTCTTGAAGTGTTTTATCGACAGTTCCAGAATTGTCCTTTTGACAATTCAAGAATTGTCTTTCCACAGAGTTATCCACAAAGTTTTTTACATAGATATAATTGGGCTTCCCCAGTCCAATACGTTTGCGTTCGATCAAGCCACATTAGATGAACTTGTCAAGGACATTGATGTGCAGGAAGTCCGGGAAAAAAACTTAA
>DSLFC04101__coassemble_263_pt1 | contig 63225 bp, 63 predicted proteins | sample DSLFC04101__metabat2_low_PE_021 | metagenome-assembled genome bin DSLFC04101 | reverse complement strand
CACGGCCACGCAGCCACTGGAAGAAGCTGACCCAGCTGGCCTTGTCCTCTTTCATACCCTCGGCAGCACCTAAAATCTCACGATACCCGTCCTCATTGACGGCAATCGCAACCAGAATAGCCACATTTTCAAACTCTCCGCCCCAGTTACGGCGCAGATAGATCCCATCCACATAGACATACGGATATCGTCCGCCCTGCAGAGGGCGGTTGCGCCAATCTTCAATGTGGACATATGCCTTCTTGTTCAGTTCACTAATGGTAGAGGGAGATACCTTGCTGCCCCAAAGAGCTTCCGTAATGTCCTCTACTCGGCGGACGGATACTCCAGCCAGGTACATCTCGATGAGGGCCTCCTCCACACTGCTCTCCCGGCGGCGATACCGCTCGATAATAGCAGTTTCAAAGGATATCCCCTTGAGCTTGGGCACCTTGAGCGTGACATCCCCAGAAGTAGTAGTAAGATTACGGCTATAGTGGCCGCTCCGGTAGCCCTGGCGCTGTTCATTACGCTCGTATCGTGCCGCCTGAGTTAACTTCTCTGCTTCAGCCTCCAGTAGTTCATTAAGGGTTTCCTCTACGCTTCCGCGTACCAATTCTTTGATTTGACCCTTGATTACATCCTCATTTAGCTGTACAATTTTCTCGGACATGGTTTGCTGTCTCCTTGTGAATGATACTGTAATAGTTAACCACGGTGACACTGAAATAGTTTACCACTAACATCACATTCCTTGTAGAATAGGGGTAACTCTAGGAGCAAGGAGAGAAAGGTATGGTAGTGGGGATGTCACTTTACTCACAGATCCGGGAAGCCTATATTTCCGGCGAATCCCAGCGGTCAATTGCGAAGCGCTTGGGCGTATCAAGACCAACTGTCAAAAAGTACTGCCAGGGAGCCACAATGCCCGGCGTCCGAAAGGAATATCTTCGTGCCCCGAGCGTGGTCACTGCAGAAGTGGAAAAATTTATTCGTATGTGTTTGGACAGCGACCAGAAAGAAGGTTTGCGAAAGCAGACACACACAGCCAAACGGATCTACGACCGTCTTGTGGAGGAACTGGGATTTACCGGCTCTTACTCCATTGTGCGTCGTGTGGTCCATGAAATGAGAGACCAATATATCCCGTCCCAAGCAGACATGCCCCTGGAATACGATCCAGGTGACGCCATTCAGATTGACTGGGGTGAGGCTACCATTTATCTGCGAGGCGAACGGAAGGTTGTCCAAATCTTCTGCGGCAGACTTTGCTATAGCTGCGACATTTTTGTCATGGCCTGCCTGAACCAAAATGCAGAGAGCTTTCTGGAGGCGCAGCAGCGAATGTTTGACCACTTCGGCGGAGTCCCCAGACGGCTCATTTTTGACAATGGAAAAGTGGGCGTCAAAGAAGGGTTCGGCCTTCACGCCGTAGCTCAGGACTACTACCGCATGTCTTCTGCTCATTATGTGTTTCACACTGACTTCTGTAATGTGGCCAGTGGCAACGAAAAGGGATTGGTTGAGAATCTGGTGGGATACAGCCGCAACAATTTTCTGGTTCCCGTTCCCAGAGTGGATTCCATGGACACTCTGAATGCACAGCTTCTGGAAAGATGCCTCCAATATCGTGATACCCACAAAGTCCAGGGCCGTTCTCAGTCTGTCAAGGACTTGTATTCGGTGGACAAGGCGTGCCTGCATCCCATTGCTCCATATCGTTATGATACGGCACGAATGGCAACGCCTACCGTAGGAGACTACGCTACAGTCCGCTTTGACCGGAATGAATATTCTGTTCCGGTACGCTTTTTACGAAAGCCTGTCACAGTCAAGGGATACGCCAACAAAGTGGTCATTACTTGTGACCACAGTACTGTTGTTACATATGAACGGCTCTCAGGTCAGGGAAAGACGGCCTATAAACTGGAACATTACATAGGCCTTTTGGAGCAGAAACCCCGGAGTGTTTTTCAGGCAAAGCCGGTCCGGCAGAATGTGAAGCAAGAGCTTCTGGATTTGGGAAGAAATCTTCCCGGCGGAAACAAGGATATGGTTCGCCTCCTGCGGCTGTGTGTAGACTATGGTGAGGACAGGGTGATCTTTGCAAAGAACCGAATCCCTGACGGTATTACTCCCACTGTGGATATCATCCGGAGCTACCTGGAAGAACCCGAGAAAGACACTGTCATTCGGTTCCCGAAGGAAGTTTACATCACCCAGACAGATCTTGCATACTACGATGAGAAATGCGGGGTGGCAGCCAGATGAATGAATTGAACCGGCAGCTCATTTCCATGTATGCCAAGCAATTGAGGGTGCCCACCTTTAACCAATATGAGGAAGTAATCCGGCAGATGAACCAAGATAAGGGTTTTGACGACTTTCTGGTATCCCTCATGCGCCAAGAACTTGAAAACCGACAGGAGAGCAACCGAAAGCGGAAGATTCGTTCTGCCCACTTTCCGTACTGTAAAACGCTGGAGGAGTTTGACTTTTCCTATCTGGAGCATGTATCCGAGGCGCAGATTCGCCAGCTGGCCAGCTGTGACTTCATACAGAATAAGCAGAATGTAGTCATGATTGGCAATCCTGGTACTGGGAAAACCCATTTGTCTATTGCTCTTGGTCTCAAGGCCTGTATGCAGGGACTCAACGTGCGATTTTACACAGCGGCCAATCTTTCCAACGAATTGATTGAGGCACTGGATGGACACCGACTGCTGAAATTAGAAAAACAGATTGCAGGCTGTGATTTGCTGATTATAGATGAGATGAGCTATCTCACATTCAACCGACACCAGTCGGAACTCCTGTTCAAGGTCATTGCGGACCGCAGCGAAAGAAAGAGCATCGTTGTATCCACCAATCTGGCATTCTCCGAATGGCTGACCATGTTCGAGAGCCAGACCATGGTGGCCGCCATGATTGACCGGCTGACATACCGCAGTTTCGTTCTGAACATGAATTCCAGCAAGCCCTACCGGGCAGAGTTTGCCGCCCAGTCCAGCAGCCCGGTCTGAGTCGAAAGGTGGTAAACAATTTCAGTGTCAACGGTAAAGAAATTCATTGACATTTACATCTCCTTTCAGAATGGTGGTGTCGCAACTTCATTCTACCAGAGATCTGCAAACCATGTCTCTTTTTATCCATTATAATTTGCGAAACTTATTTTACCTTATCCCTCGGGTGAGATGCCAGGCGGGTGGTTATTGAGCGGTTACTGTTTACCGCCCCATAAAGCAAATGGAACCGCCGACTCTGAGTTTAAGTTCAGAGTCGGCGGTTCTATACACGATTCGTTTTGACAATCGTATAGCCGATTATAAATACGTACACTACAGCCAAGTTTCCCATCAAGCCGTAACCTGAACCGCATTCTCTCGAACCTGATTGATTGTATCCATCAAAGCTGACCTGGTTTTTGCATCAAACAGTTTAATAAAACCAATCGGCTTATCGAATGGCGGCTTGGTCAGCTCGGATACATTTTCCATATATCCGTTCAGCTCGATATGATTGATGATTTTATGGACAAAGGCAATTTGCTTCTGATTCAAGGATTCATCGTTAATGAAGGCAGAAAATGCCTGCATAGCTGCTTCATGATCCATCTTGGCAATTTTGCGGATCAGCAGGCCAAATGGCGTATCCCCAAACTCGCGCTGATAATCCTCTTTGCTTCCCAATTCGCTGGTTAGCACCCGCTCCAGCTCCTGGTAATCACCCATTGCCAAAGGAATGTTGTGGGTCAACTTATAGATGGCCAGGGTGTTCCCATGCTCGTTGACATAACGGTTTACTTTTGCACGGTAGTCTTCGAAATCATAGGCAGGGTCCAACGGAACACCTTCCTGGGCATCCATAATCGGGTCACTCAGCTTGGTAACAATAGGCTTTTGCCCGTCATTTTCTTCGTCCAGGAAACGGATCAATTCCCGCAGTTCTTTCCGCACCTTCTCAAAGAGGAGAATATCATTGGCGTCCCAGAATGCATCGGTATGGATTTCCTGCAGAACCGGCAGCTTCTCCCGAATCTGCGGGATACTGGCTTTGCGTTCCAGTGCAGACGCAATGTCGCACAACTGCCTTTTCGCAAACTTGAACGCAGGCATCTGCTCAATACGCGCCAGAATCAGTCCATACAGGAAGTTATCAAACCGTTTTGCAAACTCGTCCTGTTCCTCCAACTGGACAAGGGGCGCAATCTGAGTCAGGAGTTCTCCTTTGTCTCCTTCGCTGAGAGCCGCAAAGGATTCCTGCTTTTTGTACTTTTCTACAGTCCGAATCCGCAGCTTGACGGAAATCAAATCTGGATTCAGATTCAAAACTTGCCCGTGGCAAACAGAAACCAGCTCTTGTCTCCACGCCTGATAGTCTTCACCCGCAAAAGCGGCTTCTTGGAGAGCTATTGCAATTTTGACCTGCTTGCCAAAAATATTTTCCGACAGGGTTTTGGTTTCCCGTGCTTCGTATCCTTCTTTGTGGGTCCGGAAGAATTCAAAATTCCCGCAGTAGTCAAAAATCAAAAAGCGGCGTTTATCCGTGTATTCTCCGTCAATCTGGTCAATGCAGGCAAGTCCTTTGCACAATCTGGTGCCCCGACCAATCATCTGCCAGAATTTGGCTTTGGAGCGTACTTTCTTAAAGAACACCAGATTGACACACTCCGGCACATCGATACCCGTGTCCATCATATCCACTGACACAGCAATATGTGGTTCTTTTTCCGGCTGCTTGAAATCATCGATAATTTTCTGGGCATAAGAATCATCGCAAATAACCCGCTGGGCGAATCCTCCCCGATATTGGGGATACAGTGCGTTGAACCGGTCCAAAATAAATTGTGCATGTCGTTTGTTCTGGGCAAAAATAATGGTTTTCCCCAGCCGGTCACCGCCTGCCACTTTGATTCCTCGCTCCATCAGATCCTGTAGAACCAGATCCACAGTGGTTTCATTGAAGATGAATTTGTTCAGCTGTTCCGGCGGAATGTACTCCGGCATCACGCCATCCTCGATGAAATCATCCTCATAACGCTCCTTGTCCTCCTGGGACAAGTCATCGTAGGAAATACCCTCCTCCAGGAACTTGGTTTTGACCTCATAATTGTAATAGGGCACCAGAACATGATCCTGGTACACTGCCGTTTCATAGTCATAGGCATAGGTAGGAACACCATGCTCCATCTCGAAAAAGTCGTAGGTATTCCGATCCACATCGGTTTTCGGCGTAGCAGTAAGGCCCACCATGAGGGCGTCAAAATACTCAAAAATGGCCCGGTATTTCTTGAAAATGCTCCGGTGGCTTTCATCAATGATAATCAAATCAAAGTGGGCAGGCGTAAACAGCTGCCGCCCGTCCTTGGACTTGGTGTCGTCAATGGCGTTGAGAATGGTGGGATAGGTGGAAAACACAATGCGGGCGGTACGGTCATCCTTGTTGGAGCACAGATTACACAGGGACATATCCGGAAGGTAGTTCTTGAAATCGTCCTTCGCCTGCTTGACCAAAGCAGTGCGGTCTGCCAGGAACAGAATGTTCGTCACCCATTTGCCCCGGCTGAGTACGTCCGTCAAGCTGGATGCTGTTCTGGTCTTTCCGGTACCGGTAGCCATCACCAGCAAGTGTTTCCGAAAACCCTGACCAATCTGGGCGCAGACAGCCCGGATAGCCTCCTTCTGGTAGTATCGGTCGGTGATTTTGTCGTCGATGGCGATTTCTGCCAAGTCCAGCCGCTCGGTACGGCGGTTCATCAGCTTTTGCAGGTCCTCTTTGCTGAAAATACCGCTGACCTTTCGCTGAGGGCCGCTCTGATCGTCCCAGAAGTAGGTCTCGAAACCATTTGTAGTGAACATCATGGGGCGGCGGCCAAATTTCCGTTCCAGGCAGTCAGCGTAAAGTGACGCCTGCTTGCGCCCGATATTGGGGTCCTTGCTGGAACGCTTGGCTTCCACCACAGCCAGGGGCAGACCGTCCTTCCCGAACAGAACATAGTCACAGTACCCCATCTGACCCACCACACCGGCCATACCATCCACAGGGTATTCCTCCTGCACATCCGCATCCGGGCCAGTGAATTTCCATCCCATCAGCTTCATGTCCACATCAATGAAACGCTTGCGGGTCTGGAATTCGGACAGATCCTCTCCCCGGAAGGTGCGTTCCTGCTTGTGCCGCTCTTTTTCTGCGGTGAACTTGGCGGACATCTGGGCAATTTGCTGGCGCAGGGCGGCAATCTGGGCTTCCTTTTCTTCCAGCAGACTTTCCTGTTCTTTGATTTTCCGGGTATCCACCGCCACCTTTTCCGTAGGAATCAAGGCTTCGTCAAAGGTGCGCTCTTCATAGTCCGAGCCATAGCAGTAGTCAATCCACTGGACAAAGGCAAACAGTCCCCGCAGCGCCGCCATGGCGTCACTGGGCTGGACGCTGCGCTCAGTATGTACCGCCAGATTGCCCAGATTGATAATCATCCGCAGAAGGCCCCAGGTGTTGTAGTCTACGGCAAACCGGAAAGACGGCTCATGAATCAGGGATTGCAGGTTGTCCTTGTAGGGCATCTGCATGGTGGTATCGGCGGCATACACCCACTTCACGGCCAACTCCAGCGCCTTCCGGCAGCCAACAGCGCACATGGCCGGAGCGGAGGCATAGATTTTCTCCGCTTCCATACAGGCAGGTGCAAAGAGGGCGTATTCGGGTTTGGATTGGAGGAAGGAAAAATTGGTCATACTGTGCCACTTCCTTTCAGTCGCTTTTCTACTTCCTGATGGATTGCATCGCATACTTCCCGAAATAGGGTATTGATGTCCCGATTGGAAAAGCGAAGCACTTGGATTCCATATTGCTGCAAGATGGCGGTGCGTTCCTGGTCATAGGCAAGTCCTTGCTGGGTGTAGTGCTGGGAGCCGTCAAGTTCAATCACCAGTTTGGCGGCATGGCAGTAAAAATCCACAATAAACCCGCCGATTGTTTTTTGACGTTGGAAACGGATGGGATAATGACGCAGGAAGTCATACCAGAGATGGTTTTCCTCTTTGGTTGCGTTTTTTCTCAGTTCTTTTGCCCGGGGAATCAGATTGCGCTGATATGGCAAGGACACGGCGGTTCACCTCCTGGTAAAATGCTTTTGCTCCCTCCGGCACTTCGTGCCACCTCCCTCCGTGAGGGAGGCTATCGGCCCCTGGCCCCCTCACCCTGGCCCCCTCTCAGAGGGGGCTGTCAGCGCAGCTGACTGGGGGAGTTCATGGGCGGAAAAATATTGATTATTCACTTCCAATAGAAATGGACCAGTTATTTTTAAAGATCATTTGCCTCTCTGGCTAGGCGAATAGCAACTCGCTCACCAGAAGAAAATGTTTCAATCTGTTCAATTAAATCTTTCAAATATTGCTCATTTCTCTCATTTTTATGAAGAGCAATTTTACATTTTTTATCGTGCTGTTCTATCCTAGATAAATTCAAAAAAGTTATATCACTATATTTTTTGCAAAAAAAGTTACAATCATCTAGATGTGAAATCCAAAGTAAAAAGCGTTGTTCGCTAATTGGAAACATAAAACAAACATGACCTAAAACTTGCTCCCGCGTATCTGGAACAATAAACGAGAACAACATTCCATCTGTTAGTATTAAAGGTGGATAATTTGCTAAAGGGTTGATTTCAACTAAGAGTATATTCAGTGGAAAAGGAATTCCACGCTTATACACTTCTTTTAAAACTTCCTGCACTTGAATGCTGTTAGGTACACCATTGCTCATTTGGAGCAATACTATTTGAAGAATTAGTTTATCCAGAAACTGTTTCTGCTCCGCATCACATATCGGAGCTACATTAAATTGCGCCATCTGAACATTTTGTTCAGTATATCTAACACCTTTTTCCATCTTTCGAGTAGCCAGCTCCTTCAATATAGGCGCTAGCTTATTTTCGTAATTGTTGCCACTGAGTATTTCTTCAAACTCTTGGCTCCAAATATGCTTTTTTGAGAATAATTTCTTGATATTTACTGGCTTTGTATTTTTTGAAATAGTATTATATTGCAGAAAAGTATTAGAAGTACCATTAGAAATAAAATTTTTTGAAATTGATTGTGATAAAAAATGCATATTTTTGGTTTTACTCATATATTTCATTCCCCAAAATATTCCTGCATCAGCGCCTTTTTCAGCGTTTCCAGCTTTTCAAGGCTGCGGCTGATGGAGGTCTTTGTGTTTTCGCTGTGCTCAGCAAAGGTTGCAAATTGATTTTGCAATGCCATTGATGGCAAAATAATTGGGAACTTTTCAACTTGATCCAGATTTATTTGCCTCTTGTCAATACCACCAACACAAACTTTACGGATATACTTTCTGTATGCTTCACTGGTGAGTATTGCAATAACATATTCAGGTATAACAGATCCATCTAAACGGACAAGATAAACATGACCATTTATATTCGCTGAATCATCGTTACCTAGATATAATGCTGCTCTGCCAAGGCTACTGTTTTCTGTGTTAATTCTTCCTGTTTTTGTTATAAGAATATCCTTGTGTTTAACACTGCTTTTTCTCATGCTATAATGGGTACTTTCGTTAATAAAAGCAACATCATCTAAAACAATGTGATTGCGCCATACATTCTGACTTCGAATAAACAAAATTCCATCCTCAACATAATTTTCGCTACCACCTTTAGGCGTAGTGCCATTAGTAATAAGTAAAGATAGTTGTTTCAGTGTCTTTACCGGAAGACCTTTTGGGTTAGATATTGGGTTCCCAAACATCTCCACAAATCTTGCCTTGACCATCTCATCCAGCTTGTCCAGCTGCTGGCGGCGTTTGGCAATCAGGTCGCTGACCTTGTCCAGCACCGCCGCAATTTTGCGCTGTTCGTCGAGGGGTGGGAGGGGAATTTTCGCTTCTGTCAAATTCCCAAGTTTAATATACTTAATAACTCCCCCTATTGACTGCACACGCAAAGTCTCAACATATTTATCAAGAAAGTAATACAAATATCGTACAAACAACTTTTCTTTATCATTGCTTTCTACGATATACGTTCGTTGGTATGCATCAAATTTACCGGAATAATACTTTACGTTTAAATCACCATTACCAGAAACCAATACACATTCACAATCATAACTATACGTATCTATTGCCAGCGGTTCTTTGGAACAAGTAAAAAATGGGTATATGCCATTATCAGATGAAGCATTTGCATCTAGTTTTCCAGTTTTAATTTTGACGTAATCACCCAGTCGTACCATTATCGCCGCCCCTCCTTTTTGTGCATATTTCTTTTAAAGAGTCCCGGAAGGCCAATAAAAAACCGATTTCTATACGTTTAGAGACACCTTTACTCCAGTCATTTTCGTATATATATCGCCATTCCTGAAAAGCATCCGATATTTGAGAAATATACTTCTGTCGGAAAAAATTTTCCCATCTGCCATACTTAACTATCGTGCGCATTTTCAGTTCTTTTTGGATATTATCTGGAAGTCTGTTAAATAAGTCTTCCAGACGATGGCTTTTCCGAATCTCCACACCTGCATCATGCAGCAACAGTTTCAAAAAAACTTCACAAGCGAACGCAGCATTAACGACACCAGGGGTAATGCATAGCATATGCTGTGGCAACGGCCGTTCTTCTTTCAGGCAGAAATCCGCGCATTCCGAGAAACCACACCCAACACGATACATTTCCACCCTATCGATGTTATCTCTCACAGCATCCCCTCCAATTCCGCCAGCCCTGCGGTGATCTCCAGCTCCAGCTCATGCAGGTCTGCCATCAGTTCCATGGTCGAGGGATACTCCACCGGTACATAGTCCACCTTCTTGTACTTGTTGATGGACAGGTCGTAGTCATTGTCCGCAATTTCCTGCTTCGGCGCAAAGAAGCTCTGCTCTGTGCGTGCCCGGCACACTTCCTGCTCCAGATGGCGGAACCGCTGGATAATATCGGGAATGTCATTTTCTCCAATGGGGCTGCGCTTGTCATCCAGAGAAAAGCCGTCGGCCTTCATGTCATAGAACCACACCTGATCCGTGCCGCCTGCGCCGGTTTTGGTGAACACCAGTACCGCCGTGGACACACCGGCGTAAGGCTTGAACACGCCGGAGGGCATGGAAATCACCGCTCGCAACTGGTGATTCTCCACCAGTTCCTGCCGGATGGCCTTGTGGGCCTTGGAAGAGCCAAACAGTACTCCATCCGGCACGATGCAGGCGCACTGACCGCCCTTTTTCAGCATCCGCAGAAACAGCGCCAGGAACAGCAGTTCTGTCTTTTTCGTATTGGTCACGGCTTTCAGATTGTCGTGAATGCTCTCTGCATCCACCGTGCCCTTGAAGGGCGGGTTTGCCAGGCACATGGTAAACTTGTCCCGGATCTGGTTCTGCTTGGAAACGCTGTCCTTGTAGTCAATGTCCGGGTGGCTGATGGAGTGGAGCATCAAGTTCATGGCGGAGATCCGCAGCATGGTCTGGTCGGTATCAAAACCGGTAAAGGCATCTCCCGCATAATGCTCCCACTGCTCCGGGGTCATGGTATCTTCGTAATGCTTGCGGATATACTCCGCAGCTGCCACCAGGAAGCCCGCCGTACCACAGGCGGGGTCACAGATGGTATCTTCCGGAGTGGGCTGCAGCAGCTCCACCATCATCTGAATGATGTGCCGGGGCGTGCGGAACTGGCCATTCTGGCCCGCAGTTGCCAGCTTGCCCAGCATGTACTCATACAAATCGCCCTGCATATCCAGGTCGGCAATGTCATGCTCATACAGGTCATCCAAGCCGGTGATGATCTTTTGCAGCACCTGGGGCGTGGGGATCAGGAACATGGCGTCCTTCATATACCGGGCAAAGGCCGTGTTTTCCTGCTCATCAGAACCGGAATCATCGGGAACTTCCATCAGCTCACCCTGCTCGGAAAAGTCCGGCAGGCGGCCATGCTTCATGTTCTTAATCGCAGGAAACACCCGCTGAGAAACCACGTCGAAAATATTTCGGGGATCGCTGTTCTTGAATTTGCTCCAGCGCATGGACTGTCCAACGGCAGACTGTGGGAAGATCTTGTCCATCTTCTCGCCGGTCATGTTTTCAAATTCTTCCGTCTCCAGTTCCTTCTCATCCAGAGAGCGGATGAACATCAGGTAGGTTAGCTGTTCAATGACCGTCAGGGGGTTGGTAATACCGCCTGCCCAGATGTCCGTCCAGATTTTGTCTACTTTATTTTTAATCGCACCAGTAATCATGCGTCTGTTCCTCCCTTTTTCCGATGGGTTCCTTGTTTAAGTGATATCCATTATACTTCATATGACCAAAAAAGACAAATGCAATTATGCCTTTTTCATCAAAAACTCACAAAAGAAACGACCGCCCGGAACCCATCTGTTGGCGCAGATGGAGGGCAGTCGTCCAAAACATACACACTTAGTATAGCAGAAACAGGCGCTGAGTTCAATGAAAACTTTTCGGATTCCCCGACTTTTTTCAAAAACTTCAACGGGCCCAGATTGGCTACCGGGTCAGCACCGGCAGCGACCTCTGGGGCGACCGGGTGCATGGCGGCACCGTCCTGTACCTGGCACTGGAGAATGACAAGAAGCGGCTCCAGGAACGCATGGCTCGGATGTTCGGCGTGGAAGGCTGCGACAACCTGCACTTTGCCACCCATGCCGGACAGGTGGGGCAGAACCTGGACAAGCAGCTGCAGAATTTCCTGCGAGAACACCCCGACACCGTCCTGGTAATCACGGATACCCTCCAGAAAGTCCGGGAGATGACCACGGAGGGCTACAGCTACGCCAGCGATTACGATGTGATCACCAGCCTGAAACAGCTGGCGGCCATTCTCCCAGCTCATGGCCCACTGGTTGCCATTGTAGTAACTGGTAGGATTACCGATGGCATCGTAAGTGATGGCTTCCCCATCGTAGGCGGTCAGCAGGTCTTTCCAATCCCCGTCCCCGTAGGTGAAAGTATGGGTGGTAGTACTGTCAGAAGCGGATAGAATATTTCCGACGGAGTCGTAAGTATAGGCGTGATTGTAGGAGAAAGAAAAGGGCGACCCACACTGGTGGATCGCCCTTAATCACGATCTAGTAATGTAATGCCGTTTTGTTTGAGGATTTCTACGACAATTCGTTTTGTACGAGTCAACCGCATACGGACACTTTCGGGCTGAATGTGTAGGTCCTCGGCAATTTTTGCATCGGAATGGCGAAGAATGTATTTGCGCTCCAATAAGGTTCGGGACTCTAAGTCTATGGACATCCATATGTTTCTCCACTCTCGGAGAAACTCTGTATGCTGAACTTGCTTTTCCACATCATCAGAGGCTGGCATCATATCGTCGATATCATCTAGCGAGCAAAATGATATCCTTTTATTATGGAGCAGAAGATTGATGGATAAGTTACGAACGCTCGTTACAGCATAGTGGACCTGTTTCCCAGGAGGCATACTGCGAAGCAATTCCACTTTCTCAATCAGCTTCACCATCGTATCCTGAACGATTTCATCCACATCGTCGGGCGAGTCGAGGAGCTTCTTTGCTTCGCTATAGAGTAGTCCTTTGTACTGCTGGTAAAAATCCTGAAGAAAGGTACAATCATCGAGTGGTATATCAATCAAAACTGCAAAAATCATTTAGCTTTCCCTTCTTCAATGGAAAGCAAAAAAGCCTGGACTATCGTCAGAAGGACTGATCTGTACTCAGGTGTTAGCCTGCTACACATATCCATAAATTCTGCCTGTGTTACCTTGCCGCAGTAAAGACCGGAAAATGTAGATGAATTTTTGCTTTTGGATTTTCCGAGCAAGTAATCCATACTGACGTCAAAATAAGTGGCCAAGACAAGCATGGTTTCGTAAGATGGCATACAGCGGCCGCTTTCGTACTGAGAAATCATAGAAGGGCTGACATGTACTTGCTCTGCTAATTCCCGCTTCTTCAAATCATTGCGCTCCCGGAGGTCTTTCAGTATTGATGGGAAGTCGGCCATGGAAACCCCTCCTTTGAAACTACAAATGCAAATAACTGGATTTATGTAGTATCATACAATATTTAAAGGCCAAAATGTAAAAATATAAAGTAATTACATTGTGAGCGAGGAGAAATGAAGAGATACTTAATTATATGCCTATATTAGAAAATTTTTGCTAAAAACTTGTTGCAAAAATGGAAAATGAATGTCTTATATAGCAGGGCGGAAAGAGAAGACAAACCACCCTATGAGAGGAAAATAGATGAGAGAGAAATCAAATCAGAAAGCACGGTCAGATTCTGATTTCGCAGAGGAGTTTTATGAGCAGTATAAAGGCTTGATGTATCGATTGGCACTGCACCTTACAGATAACAAACATAATAGTGAAGATCTGGTACAGGAAACCCTTAGTTTGCTGCTGAATAAGCTCGACATACTTAGAGTTTTGGAACCGCCACAGATCGAAGCCTATATTGTGCGTACAATGCGAAATATCCGGATCAATGAACGGAGACGTTCCGAAATTATTCCCATGGTGTCTATTGAGGAACTCAAAACATCTTTACAAGAGGAAGATGTCTTGTGTAAGAAAAACTCTGATGGTATGCTTACCCACTTAGAAGTTGTTCTATTGATGGAAAAGCTTTCTCCGGAGGATCGGCTATTACTTAATGGCTGCTACCTACAGGGCCTATCCGCAGAGGAACTTGCGAAGCAGTTGGGATGTAATCCAAATTCTATCCGAATGAAGCTGACCCGTGCCCGTAAACATGCATTCCATTTGTTGAAAGGAAAGTGAGGTGATGATATATGGAAAAAGATATCTATGAGCAATATGTAGACGCAACGATTGCCGTCTTTATGGAAGAATATTCCGATGCTGAAACAGAATACCTCCTGAAGAAATGCAAAGAAGAACCTTTGAATGAAGAATTTCCCGAGGAACTGGACATTAAGTGCAAAGAATTGATGCGGAAATCCTTTGCAAAAAAGAAACGCCAAAAGGCTCTCAAGGCATCCAAACGTATATTGCAAAGAGTTGCAGTTTTCGTGCTTGTCTTAACAAGCGCATTCTCTGTGCTGTTTTTAGCAGTGGAGGCAGTGCGTACACCAATCATCAATTTCTACTTGGAGAATTTCCCTGATTATTCAAAAATCACTGTGAATAATGAAAACTCTTCTAATAAAGAAGCAACTTATTCACAGAACCCTAATAAAAGTGCTGTAATTTCGAGTGAACTGATTCAGCCGTTGATTCCAAAAACATATGAACTGGAATTGGAATCCTTAGATAGCGAAAATCAAGGTACTATCGTTTTTAGAGATGAAAATAAGGGAAGCGATATTAGCATTGAAATCAAGCATTATTCATACAACCTAAATATAGACACAGAAGATTGCTCGGTGTATGAAGAGCAGGTAATTAATGGTTGCAATGCAGTTTATATTGAAAAAAGAACAAGAAAATCTGTCGTTTGGATTGCAAGTAGTAAAGAACAGATTTTTTCTATAGTTGCTGATGATTTAAGAAAAGAAGAAGTACTACAGCTAGCTAGTGACATAATCCAAAGTATACAATCATAATTGATATTGAGAGGACGAATATACAATGAAACGATTTATTAGTTTATTTTTAGCTATGATGCTTTTTCTATCCGTAGCTTGCACAGGGTATGCAGCGGAAATGCCAGAAGTTCAGCCAAGATATAAATACATTGCATCTTTAAGCGCATCAATGCTTATCAATTCGAGTACTGGCATTTCTACTTGTTCAAGTTTTGTAAAAACAGACCCGGGATATGACGTTAATCTTGTTTGTAAACTGCAAAAATATAATGGCACTACATGGGAAAATGTAAAAATATGGCAGGCATCAGGTAATGCGTATGCTAACATTAGTGAACTATGGGCAGTTTACAGCTACTATGATTACCGGGTATATGTAAGTGCATTTGTTTACGATAAAAATGGGACCTGCGTGGAAACTGCCACTAATATTGACTACGCCGATTACGTTTGATTGCTAAATATTTTGAACCGCCGATTTTCGGCGGTTCTTTTTTGTTACAAAAGGGCATATTGAATTGTCTTCTTAAATAGGTGGAGTTTCGACGTGAAACGCCTGCTACATTATGGCATGGGGGCAATATCCATATGTTCCTAAAGAAATGTATCTGCGTCCCTGGCAATTTTTCTGAAAGATGTCTTTTGATTCAGTCTTTTATTGCTGGGCCCCATTGTATATTTCCTTTACATATTGTTGTAAACCGCAAATTTGAGAGACGGCCAGGATAATCCAGTTTGGATATCCCGGTCGTTTTCTGCATTCTGCGGACTGACAGCCATCTGCGACATTTGCAGGTGGCTGTAATGTTAAAACGCCAGTGGCAGGCATATCTGCTGGAATATCCATGATTTTCCAATTCAAAAATCAACATTTTGAATTGGAGGATTATTATGTATAACGCAAAAGAATTTGGACTTCGACTGAAGCAACTGCGGGAACAGGCTGGGATGACCCAGGAGCAGCTTGCGGACGTTTTACATATCAGTACCGACTACGAAAGCAAACTGGAAAATGGAAAGCGAAACGCATCGGTAGAACTGTGCATTCAGGCGGCGGAGGTACTCGCTACATCTTTAGATTACCTCTTGCTTGGAAGAATGCCTACGATGGGAGGAGTCAAGAAGGTCATTCGGGATGCGATTCAAGAACTGACACGCCTGGAAAGTCAGCTTCCGTAAGGGTTCCCGGACAACGGGGGTGGGTGACCCGGACAACTGGTCTGTTCAAAAGAGGAGAAATCAACGGTAAAATTATGGTGCAGCGTGGAAAAAACGCTGCTTTGCTGTTTGATAACTCCATACCCATTCACCAGGCACATTCCCATTGCTTTGAGCCAAAGTGGTCTCTGCGCCATGAGCTGGGGTGGAATCTCTCGGTTCCACCCCAGGGAGCGAATCCCAGAAGGGCCGCAACTGCCGGATGGCTCCCGGCAGGGCGAGGACGGGCGGTGGGGACAATGATACTCCCGCCCAGTCACAGTCGGCATTTCGCCACAGGCAATGAGGGCGGCCTCGAGAGATCCTCGAGAGGGTGCGATCCCCGTGGAGCGGTCAGCCCGCCGCCGTCTGGTGACTTCCTTTTGCATTTCAGGGTGTCGAGGACAAGAAGAAATGCCATTACAAAAAAGGAGAAATCCATGGAAAATCGATTTTTACGAGGCGACCTCTACCGGGCAAATCTGGGAGAGGGCTTGGGCTACGAGTTAAGCGGTGTCTGTAACGTGGTTATCGTACAGAACGACACCGGCAATTTACATAGCCCCAATGTCATCGTCGCAGGACTTGCTGCCAAGAGCGGGAACTTCCGAAGAAATCCTGTATACGCCTTTATCCGCACCCCGGAGGGCCAGAACCCTACAATTGCCGACTTGGCACAGCTTCGGACGGTGGATAAATCCAGGCTGGTGGACTATTTAGGCCATCTGAGCCAGAGAGACATCGACGGAATCGACCGGGCACTGCGGATCAGTCTGGGGCTATCTCCGACGGTTCGGGAGGATTCCATGCTGCTGACCCTCTGCGGCAACTGTGCCAGAAACTTTTTCCACAATCCCGATTATCGCATCTGCCGAGCCAATCCTTTTCAAAACGAGACGGATGTTTGCACCGTCTGCAACTACCGCCGTGGCTTTGACTATGTGATACAGCGACGGCTGGGCAGAAATGAAGAATAGTCAAAAAACAAAACGGTTCCGAATCTCCCAGGGAGGTTCGGAACCGTTTCTTTGTCACAAGGAAAGGAAGGTGTTCATGAAACGACCTTTACGGCGGATGACTGCGTTTTTTCTGGCTCTGGCGATCTCTGCTGCCATGATGCCCTATGCCTTTGCATCGCAGCAGGATGCAGCCCCCACGAAAAGTGCGGCATCCCCGCCTGAAACTACACTCCAAACAGAACCTACAGAAACCACTGAACCGACGGAAACGCTTCCAGAGGAGGAAACGGATTCCACAGAGACTACAGAAGAAACAACTGCCCCTACGGAAGAAGCTACTGACCCTACGGAGGAATCAACCGAACCTGAATCTTCGGATATGGCGGAGTTCCTGCCCTTGGAGGACGGCGTTATGCTTGCCGCCGGGACTATTGGCAACGTACAGCTCTTCGACCAGGCCAGTCCCAACTACACCACCTACCTGAAGTCCCAGCTGACAGTGACTTATAAGCCCAATGGGACGGATGCCAGTAAGACGGCGTATATCAAAAACCTTGGCTGGCACTTCGCCAGGATCAACGGCGTATCCTACCCGGACGATCCCATTTACTGCATCGAACCCCATAAGAACTTCGCCGCCAGTACCTCGGGTAATTTCGTAGACCAGGACACGACGATATCCGGAAGCGGCTCCTCCCATGGGGCTGACGTCTGGTATTCTATGCCAAAGTCCTACCGAAGGGCCATTGGCTTGGTGCTTCTGTACAGCGACCAGATGTGGGACGATGCCTACAAAGTTTCCTCCACGCCTATGGCCAGCAATCCAAACGTCCCTCTGCGTATTGCGACCCAGTTTCTCATTTATGAGATCGTCATGGGCCTCCGGGATGCGGATACCTTCCAGATGAAGCCCTCCAATGGCTACACCAGCGGGAATATCTTCTACAACGCAGGTGTGGACAACGTGTCCGGCTTTGCCACCAATTACAATGCCATTGTGGGAAATGTCCAGGAGGCCATGAAGGTCCCCAGCTTTACCAGCCGAGACAGCGGCTCTGTCCCCACCATCTCCCTGACTGGAGAGGAAACTGTGGTCACGGATTCCAACGGCGTGGTGTCCCACTTTACGTTCCAGAATGGAAACGGGGCGAAGTTCCGGACTTCGGGAAATCAGTTCTACATCCAGCAGACTGGAAGCATTTCGTCGTCAACGGTGTTCAAGGGAACACGGTATCTGCCCTCGGCGGACAGCTCCACCTTCTCCATTTACTACGGCGGGACCTCCACTTACCAGACCTGCATCAAGCTGTATCAGCCGTTGGAAAGTGAGCTAAACGCCTACTTTAAACTGAAACCCTCCACGGGTTCCCTGGCGCTGGTCAAGACCACAGACGACGGTCAGAATCTTGCAGGCTGGCAATTTTCCATCTATTCGGACTCCGCCTGCCAGAACTTGGTGTCCGGCCCCCATACCACGGATGGGAGTGGCAAGCTCACCGTGAAGGACCTGTCTGCGGGGACATTCTACGTTAAGGAGATCGGTCACAAGGATTCGGGCATCGATTCCCAATATCAGTGCGATGGCCAGAACCCCCAGAAGGTGACCATCGCCAGCGGGGAGACGGCGTCCGTGACCTTCCGCAACAACAAAATCGGCGGCAGTATCCAGATACGGAAAACCACGAACACAGGAACGGATTTGGCTGGCTGGAAGATCGGCATCTACACTGATGCCGGATGCTCAAATCCGATTCCAGGAAGTCCTTTCACTACAGGAAACGATGGAACCATCCAGGTTTTCGATGTCCAGCCTGGTACTTACTACGCCAAGGAGGAGATCGGGGATGACCCCTATTGGGAATGGGATACGGCTGCGAAAACCGTCAACGTCGTTGCCAACGAGACTGCCACGGTGACCTTTCACAACGTCCAGAAGGGTAAGGTAAAAATCCAAAAGGCACTTACAGCAGACGGCCCGCTCTCCGGCTGGAAATTCCGGGTCACAGATGAAAGCGGCAAGGAAATTCCCGGCTCGCCTTTCACCTCGGATTCCGAGGGAACCATTCTCAGCGGCAATCTGCTGCCGGGAACCTACACCGTCGAGGAGTTGCTCCCGAAGGACAGTCCGTATTTCTGCCAGTCGGAGAATCCTCAGACGGTTACCGTTACAGCGGGTGACACCGCCGAGGTGAGCTTCACAAATGCTCTGCGGCCCGGGAAGATATCCATTGAAAAGGTGGATACCAATGGGGAACCCCTGGCGGGAGCCAAGTTCCTGCTGGAATGGAGCCGGGACGGAGAAGCGTGGGAGCCAATCTCCTTTTCCGATAAGGAGGAGGCTGTGTTCGGCGGCTGTTCCAACCCTGACCTGGAGAATGGTTGCCTAACCACCGGAGACGATGGAAAGCTCTCCTGGGAGAATCTGTACCCGGGAGCATTTTACCGCCTGACCGAGCTGGAAGCACCGGATGGGTATCAGCTTTTGCCGGATGTAGCATACGAAGGAAAGCTGCCTGCCGAAGGGATGGAACTGAAACTTCGTGTCGTGAATACGCCAGTGTTTACGCTCCCTCAGACCGGCGTGAACACATTGGCTTGGTTCCGCATGGCTTCGCTGTTCAGCGGCCTGGTCTGCCTGCTGCTTCTGCTATTGTCTTGGAAATCTAAGTTTTTTGCAAAAAGGAAGGAGTTCACATGAGAAAGTACATGAAAGTTTTGGCGTTTTGCCTTGCTTGGCTGCTGTGCCTTACGATGCCTGTGGGTGTATCGGCGGCGGAAGTCCCGGATGCGACCATTGACCAGAATGCGGAATGTTCGCTGACAATCTGGAAATACGATTTTACAAACGCCCGGAAGGACGGCGTCTGGAACCAGGACAGCTTTGTATCTACCGGCTTCCAGGAGAGCTATGTGGAGGAAATCTTGGGCGGTACTGTCCGGGAAGGGGATGCTAACGGTGATCCCGACCATCCTCTCGGCAACGGGCAGACCAGCCACGGGTATGCCTTGAAGGGCGTGGAATTTTCCTATCTCCGGGTGGCCGATGTAGTAACCTTCCGCGAGAATGGCCAGACCATGGTGCTGTATGGCTTTGATAAGGATAGTTCTGCGCCTCTGCTGTCTGCCATCGGCCTGACTGACGGCGCAGGCCGCTATGAGCCTGCGGACGCCCTAGATGCAAGCAAGTATTATTTCACTAGTGACACCTTGAATAAGGCCCTTTCCAACGCTCTATCCACCAACGCTACTACGGTCAAGGATGCGCTGGAGAGCTACATGGGCGCAAATGGTGGCACTGCCATGGAGCTGACCAGCGAATATGGCAAGACCTCTGCCAAGTCTTTACCCGTGGGCTTATATCTGCTGGTGGAGACAAAGGTCCCGGAGATGGTCACCAGCACCACGGACCCCTTTTTCGTCTCCCTGCCCATGACCACAGTTTCTGGGGGTGAGAATTCCACCGCTCCCGAGGGCGGCACGGCCTGGAACTACGATGTGGTGGTGTACCCCAAGAATGAAACCGGCATTCCCACGCTGGAAAAGACCGTCCGGGAAGCTCAGGCGGATACGGGCAAGAACACCGGCTCCGACGGTATCACCGACGGTTTCGCCCACAACGCCACCGGCTCTTCCGGGGACACCATGGAGTACCAGATCATTTCTACGCTCCCCACCATCACCTCCAACGCTACCGCCTTGACTACCTACAATTTCTACGATACCCTCTGCCAGGGCCTGAGCTATGGCAAGGATGCTGGGGTGAAGCTGGAAGTTTTTAAGGACGGGGCTTGTACCGATAAGGTTACCTCCTGGGATATGGAAAGCGGCAAATTCACTGTGACCTATTCTGACGATGGTCGGCACATGGCGGTGGACATCACCAAAGATGGCCTTGTGGAGATCAACGGCAGAACCGCCAATGCCAATGGTGAAATCTACGCTGGTTACTCTAATTACACCCTTCGGATCACCTATTCTGCCACCATCCACTCGGATGATTCTTTTATTTTTGGCGACAAGGGCAACGACAACCAGGTGGTGCTGACCTGGAAGCGCACCAGCTCCGATTACTTCGACACCCTCATCGACGATGCCCACGTCTATAGCTTCGGCATCGACCTGACCAAGCAGTTCTCTGATGTGGACGGGGAGACTGCCGAGGAGCAGGGCCTCTTCAAAAAGGTCAAGTTCAAGATTCAGAACAAGACCGACGGTTACTGGCTGGTGACAGACTACAACAAGGATGAGGGCGTTTACTATGTCACCGGCCATGCGGCGGAGGAAAAATCTGCTACGGTATTTCAGCCTGTGACTTTGGACGGCAAGCCCGGTCATATCCTGGTCAAGGGCTGTGAGGATGACGAGTACATCATCACGGAGCTGGCTACGGCAAGCGGCTACACCCTCTTGAAGGATGCTATCTCCGTGACCATCTCCACACAGGAGGACGATGCCAGAGCCTGCGATATCTATAGCAAGGATGTGCTGGGTGTTCTCCAGAATGATCCCCACTATATTCTTGACGGCGGCCTCGACCTAAAGCTGGCCAACATCCCCCAGAAACAGTTGGCCCACAAGTACCTGACCGGCTCTGCCCAGGTGGGCAGCAGCAAGGTCACCATGTTGGAGGACAACGATTCCGCCAATGCCGAAGCGCCTCTGACTGTGGTGAACACCAAAGGCTTCGACCTGCCCCAGACTGGCGACCATGGTACCTGGATGTATTCCGTCATTGGCGTTCTGCTCATGGCGGCGAGCATCGGTGTAGCGGTAGTTGTTCTAAAAAAGAAGAAAATCTAACGAAAAGGCTGGGAAGATTATCTTCCCGGCAATTCTAATTCATTAAAATCTTGCATATTCCGTCGGAATATGGTATAGTAACGGTGGCCGCAAGGCCCAGAAGGGACGCCTAAAAACGGCGGACGGATGCCTTCCCCTCACATGACCCCAGGGATTATGTGCAAAGGGGGTGGTAAAATGGTTACATATGAAAACCTCTTTGCGTTTGCATTGGTTATCATCGAAACCATTTCACTTGTCGTTCTTATTCTTAAGAAAAACAAGTGAGTGTAATTTCTTTGCCGAAAGGCAAAAAGAAATTACTCCGTCCCAGCTCTCCCAAAGTGTGACGGAGTAATTTCCTAATCATGAGGGGGAGGCACCGTTCGTCGGTGTCCCTTCTGTCATTATAATAGCACATCCGGCTTGCTTTTGCAAGCTGGATTTTTTGTTTCTTACCAAAGTTTTCTGCGGCTGAGCCGAGTAAAAAGGAGCGATTTGTGAAAACGAAGAAACGATATATTATGCTGGGCTGTGCGGCGCTGGCATTTCTGCTGGCGTTGGGGATAACCCTCTATCCGCCTATCAGCACGGCCTACTATCAGAAACACCAGTCTGAGATTCATACTCAGTACCAACAACAGATGGAAGCTACCGACGATTCCGATATTCGCAGAATGCGCGAGGAAGCGGTGGCCTACAATGCTTCCCTGATCCCCGGCGTGCAGAATGGGACTAGCTTCACCAAAGACTTTCTGCAAGCGGCATCTATAGATTATGTCAACCAATTAAATCCAATGGAGAATGGAATCATGGGGTATGTGGAGGTACCCTCCTTGAATATCACTCTGCCCATCTATCATGGCACAGAGGATACGACTTTGGAGATCGGCGCAGGACACCTGCTGGGTAGCTCTCTGCCCATTGGCGGGGAGAGTACCCACAGTGTCATCACCGGGCACAGCGGCATGGCCTCCCGGAAGATGTTCTCGGACTTGGACCAGATGAAAGAAGGAGATGTATTCTACCTGGAGGTGCTTGGAGAAACGCTGGCGTATCAGGTGGATCAGGTGAAAACGGTGCTTCCCCAGGATACCACTGATTTACAAATCATCCCTGGGGAAGATCACTGCACCCTGGTGACCTGCACACCCTTTGGCGTCAACACTCACCGCCTGCTGGTGCGTGGGACTAGAATCCCTTACACCGAAGCGGTAGAATCGGAATATGAGATTCAAAACTCCGAGAAAACAGAGTCCACATGGAGCCAGGAATACTGGAAGGGCATCGTGATCGGCGTAACCATTGTCATTGTGCTTCTGATCATTGCCGCAGTCTTTTATTCCTTCTGGAGGCATAATCATGAGGATGCGTAAAACCGTGATCTCCCTTCTGGCCGTTCTGCTCTTTGCCCTTGGCGGGACGGTCTGCGCCTATCCTTATATGCAAGGCCACGAACGGGACCAAGCACTTCAGCAGGAGGTGGATACGTTTCTGCTTCGCTTGGAGGAAACAGTACCGGAGGAAACCGCTGAAACCCCTGTTAGAGAACACGAGAACCTTTGGGACCGGATGGAGGCATACAACAAATCCCTCTGGGAGAGCAAGCAGATTAGCCTCAGTGACCCTTGGGCGTACCAACAGCCGTCCTTCCAACTGGGTGATTTTGGCTTTGACCAGGAGGTATTCGGCGTTCTTTCCATCCCCAAGCTAGGGTTGGAGATGCCCATTTACCTGGGAGCCACCGAGGAAAACATGGCCAAAGGAGCTGCTCACCTAAGCCAGACCAGCCTACCCATTGGTGGCGAGAACACCAACTGTGTCATCGCCGGACACCGGGGCTGGGGTGCATCTCCCTATTTTCGATACATTACGAACCTGGAATCCGGTGACGAGGTGAACATCACCAACCTCTGGGAGACCCTGCACTATACAGTCACCGGAGCCGATATCATCCAGCCAAACGATGTAGAGAAAATAAAGATTCAGGAAGGCCGGGATATGCTGACCCTTCTGACCTGCCATCCCTACGCCAGCGGCGGGAAATATCGCTACCTGGTCTACTGTGACCGGGTAACGGAGGAATGACCATGAGACAATCTGAGAATCAGTTCCTGCGGGATGCCAGCTATGCTATGGAAATCCTGCTTCTCCGTCAGCTCCGGGATTTAGGGGAAATCTCGGAGGATGATTATCATGGTATCCGAAGGTTTATTTTCCGTCAGCTTCATGCCGAAATATACCTGGAATAATTGGTGGGTTTGGATATAGCTATGTTTGAACTCCTGTGGTATTGTCCGTGTTACAAACTCGAAAGGAGATCGCATAGATGGCAGCCATAAAGACCATTCTACCGCCGGAACAGGCATTCAAGCAGCTGCGGGTCGCCGCCTACTGCCGAGTATCCAGCGGTTCCGAGAACCAGCAGCATTCCTTCTCCGCTCAGGTGCAGTATTACACGGAGTTGATCCAGAAGCACCCGGACTGGACGCTGGTGGACATCTACGCCGACGAGGGCATCTCCGGAACCAGCACAGAACGTCGGGAGGAATTTCGGCGGCTGATGCAGGACTGCGCTCGTGGAAAAATAGACCGCATCCTGACAAAGTCCGTCTCCCGCTTCGCCCGGAATACCGTAGACTGCCTGAATGCAGTTCGCCAGCTTTCCAGCATGGGAGTCAGTATCCTGTTTGAAAAGGAGCAGATAGATTCTTCAAAAATGTCCAGCGAGATACTGCTGGCAATGTCGGGCATTCAGGTCCAGGAGGAATCCGTGTCCATCTCCAACAATATGCGGTGGAGTTATGAGAAGAGGATGAAAAGTGGAGATTTTATCTCCTGCCATGCTCCATATGGATACAAACTCAACGGAAGCAAGCTGGAAATCGAACTGGAGACGGCCTCGGTTGTCCAGGAGATTTTCCGAATGTATCTGGATGGGGTCAACAAACTGCAAATTGCGGAGTACCTGAATCAGCATCAGATCCCCTGTCGACATGGAGCAGAAAAATGGCATCCTTCCAGCATCGGTTACATTCTGGCCAATGAAAAGTATACGGGGGATGCTTTGCTGCAAAAAACCTATACCCGAAAGACATTCCCCATTCGGAGTGTCCCGAACAATGGAGAAATGCGAAAATTCTTCGTAACCAACAGCCATGAAGCAATCATATCCGAAGAGGATTTTCAGAAAGTACAGTATCGCCTGAAGCACAATCATCGAAATCCACGGTCCAAGGCAGATCACAGTTTGACCCATCTGTTAGTCTGCCCGGACTGTGGATATTATTTCCGCCGAAATGCTCAAGGGAACACCCCCTATTGGGTTTGTTCCAGGAGAACTACTGACAGCAGCCCATGCACCCCTATCCGGGTAGACGAAGAAGATGTGCTTACGGCGGTGAATCGGATGTTCCGGATTCTGGGACAGGATTATGGTGATATCCTAAAGAAAATGCTGTCAGACATAGAGCTGGCGCAGGCCACGGTCAGTGGAACCGGCAAGAAAATCTACGAACTGGACTGTGAAATATCTTGCCTTACCCGGAAGCTACATAAAATCGCCTCCATGCAGGCGATTGGCATCCTGGACCCGGCGGACTTTACGGCGCAGACCAGTGCTGTAAACCAGAAGCTATCTGCCCTCCGTAGGCAGCGGTGTCAGCTTCTTCAGCAAAGCGATGATGCGGGTGATTTGGCAAGGCTCAGAGAAGTATGCGAGACCATAATGGACGCGGAGCCTACCGACCCTGCCCTTGTGCAGGCGCTCCGAAGCTGTATAGAGAAAATCGTCGTAACCTCTGAAACGGAACTGCATATCCACCTGCTCGGTGGGCTGGTCATCCCGGAGCATCTGCCAGAGAAGAAACGGAGGTGCTGTCGTATATGAAAAACCGATATACGCCCTTCGGATACGGCATCGAAGATGGAAAATTCATCATCATTCCAGGAGAAGCTGAAATCGTGCGGGGCCTGTTTAGAGACTATGTCGCTGGGAAATCCTTAAAGACACTCGCTGAAGAATTGACTAAGAAGCAGGTCCCCTATCTGCCCGGAAAGTGGCAGTGGAATAAGAACCGGGTATCCCGTTTGCTGGGGGGCAGCCGCTACCTTGGCGATGCAGATTTTCCTCAGATCATCACCCCAGAGGTCTACGCTATGGCAGAAGAAAAACGCCAAGCATGGACGGTATATGACGTCGCTGAACCTGTAGACGTGATCAACGAGGCAGTCGTACCCACCTACTGCGGGAAATGCGGTGCGCCGACCAAGCGGATATGGAAGAAAAGTGACCAGAAGCGGCTATGTACTGATTTGGATTGCAGGCGGGGCTACCGTATTCATGATGGCCAGTTCTCGGAAATGCTGACCAGCCTGCTCAAGAATGTAGACGTTACGGACACCGCAGTGGTTCCCGAAGAATATACCCAAGAATTGCGTCACCTGGAAAACGACCTGGCTCGACTCATGAATATGGCACAGCCAGATGGGGGCCAGCTCCGCTCTCTCATTTTCCAGATAGCGGCAAAGAAATATGAAATTGCCAGCTATGGCAAGCACATAACTGAAAAATTACGGGCAGACCTCCATCGTGTAGGTCTGTCCGATTTTATTACCCGGCGACAGGTGATGGATATCGTCCAGTCGATCACCCTACTGTCAGAGGAAGAGATGGAAGTTACACTCATCAATGGCCAAGTCGTCAGGAAGGAGGTACACTGTGGAAAATAGAGCAAAAACTGTACGAGAGATTCAGCCAACACGCCCATCTGCAAACGCAGAAAGAAGTGCCAGGCCTCTTCGGGTAGCGGCCTATTGCCGGGTGTCCACCGATTCTGATGAGCAGGAGATGAGTTTTGATGCCCAGTGCAAATACTACACAGACAGGATCATGACGAACCCCAAGTGGACGCTGGCGGGCATTTTTGCCGACGAGGGGATCAGCGGTACCAATGCAGGTCGCCGAAAGGAGTTCATGAAAATGATTCGGTTGTGCCGTCAGAAAAAGATAGACTTGGTGATCACCAAATCCGTCTCCCGATTTGCCCGAAATACGGTGGACTGTCTGATGTTCGTCCGAGAGCTGAAAGCTCTGGGCATCCCGGTGATCTTTGAAAAAGAGGGCCTGAACACCATGGACAGTGCCAGCGAGATCTACATCAGTATGCACGGCGTCTTCGCTCAATCTGAATCCGAGTCCCTCAGCGGCAATGTCCGTATGGGCAAGGCATTTGCAGCCAAGAATGGCAAGGTGACCTTCAGCTATAAGAACTTCCTGGGCTACCGCCGTGGAGAGGACGGGAAGCCGGAGATCGACCCGGAGCAGGCGGAAATCGTGCGCTTCATTTATGACCGCTTTCTGGCGGGAGACAGCCTTCTGGAACTGAAACGGCATCTGGAAGCAAATGGCTTCCCCTCCCCCAGCGGGAAAGCCCTGTGGTCGGTAGCGACCATCCGTTCCATCTTGACCAATGAGAAATATAAAGGGGATGCACTCCTCCAGAAAACCTATGTGGTGGACTGCATCAGCCACCGGGTCAAGAAAAACGATGACCGTCCCCAATACTATGTAGAAAACAGCCATCCGGCTATTATTCCCAGAGAAAAATTTGACCGGGTGCAGGTGGAACTGGCAAGGAGAGCCAGTAAACGAAAAACCAAAGAGGTGGGTACCAGGACCGAATCTGGAAAATACTCCAGCAAATATGCCCTCTCGGAGCTGCTATTCTGCGGCTGCTGTGGCAAGCCCTATCGCCGCTGCACCTGGAGCCGAAACGGGCAGAAGCGGATTGTCTGGCGGTGCGTTTCCCGGCTGGACTACGGAACCAAATACTGCAAAAATTCCCCAACCATAGACGAAGCCCCATTGCAAAATGCCATAGCACAGGCCATAGCGGAGTTTGTAGAAGAGCATGGCGTTTCCCCGGCAGAGAACCTACAAAGTCATGTATCCATGTACTACGGCCAGGGTGACGAAAACAGTACCGCCGCCGAAGAACTTCGGCGGCAGGAGTTGGCTCAGGCGATCATGGATGCGGCTGGAAACGAGGATTCCGAAACGCTGGATGCCTTGATCTCAGAACTGAATCGGGTGAAGGCCACGATTGCGGAGAAGCAGGCACGGCAGGCCCAGGCTGAACAGGCAAGTGGGAAAGCGGATGAGATTATTGAAGTGATTGAGTCGCTGAAGGGGATGCCAGTAGTGTATGATGATCAGATAACTCGACAACTTGTTGCAAGTATTCAAGTTATAGATAAAGACGAAATCGACATCATCTTTTATAACGCTGGGAATGAGCCTGCTAGAATAGTTGTGCAATAGCTTAGAATGAAATGTGTAGTAAATAATATAATGGTGGTAGATAAAAGGGAACAAGCACCGTACGCTGTACGGTGCTGGCCATCCCCTCTTTCAATGTGTTAAAAGTTTTGATAACAGACTTCTCAAAGAGTGAAGTGCCTGCTTGGCATCATGCGTTTGACAATCCGAAACTAGCGAATCGGACTGCGTGCAGGCACAGGACATTTGAAAATCGGTCTGCCTAGAAGCTTTTTCTGGGCAATTTGGAACCTGTTCTGAGTGCTCTGGTGGCTCGGGTTGTCCTAAAGAAGGCAACAAGCGTTTGCCTTTTAGGATTAAGATAAAATTCAGGATCAAGGTTAGCAGGCGTTCAATGAACACCAGGGTTGCGCAGATAGTTTTTCTTGTCTCTTGTGTTAGAGATGCTTTTTTTATCACCTATCTGGTGCAGCTTTGCCAGGTATCGTAAACTCCCTCTTCCTGACAAATATTCTTCTACAACTTTTTGCTTTAGCTCTGTGCTGTACGTCCGATAAGCCCGTTTGGACATAGAAATAGCCCCCCTAGTCTAGTCTCGAAAACTTTTGCTTTTTCGAGTGTCTACTCTAAGGGGACTATATCAACCGAAGAGAATCTTAATAATGATATAGCATCGGTTTTAGCCATTCACAAAATACGTGCGGGACAAAAATCTCAATGTATAGAGACGTGCCGATGCATCTTTGTTACAAACAATGTTGATTTCATTCGAGCTTTTAACAAGTATTACAGAGAGCAAGTGGAAAAGGACACATTTCAGCTTGCAATTTCGGTAAATTCATTATCTGCCATTACATGGGTAAAATGCGGCGAGGTTGAGCGTTTGTCTGAGACAGAGTTGCTCAAAAACGCATATTGTGCAATGCAGCCAATCCCCGAAATAATGGTCAAACTGGAGGAAGTGCTTGCTAAGTTAAAGGAATCTGGGAACATGGAACCAGAGCAAGTGGTTGCATTGCGTGCCAGTAGAGTGTTCCAAAATGACCTGTGGATAAACTCATTTGGGGATTTGAATGCCATCAATGAGCTCTCAGTAAAGCAAGCGCAAAAAAAATATGAGGAAACGTTGATCGCGGAAGCAACGGGCAAGCATAAAGAAGAACTTCAAGAAATTGAGCGACGTCATACTGAAGAAATAAAAAGCATTCAGAGTGAAATGGAGGAACAGGAGCAAAAATACAGTCAAGAAATCAATGATATTTCAATGCAACACAGCGAATATGTTAAGACGCGCCATGAAGAAGATAGGAATAAGGAAAAACAGCAACTTGAGAACATTAGAATAAAAGCCGATATATATGCTAAGGAAGCTAAGGAAAAATGGTTTTCTCGCTGGAGTACAGTGCTTAATATCGCCGTATGTGTTCTTTTTGTTTTAGGCATTGGCGGCCTTGTTGCTTCGATAACTCTTGAAGCTTCGCTTTGGGTTCGAATACTTCTAGGAGTATATATCCTTGTGTCAGCAATTTCAGTATACGATACTGTTCATTCAAAAAAGGCATTCATGGTTAAAGTACTAACGAAAAAATCGAACGCTTATGAAACAAATGTTCGGGAAGAAAAGCTTGAAGAGTATAGGGAATTGTTTGAAAAGCAAGACTCCGTAGCAGAGGAAAATGTAGAAGATTTTGTATCAGTCTGAGGCAATTTCTTGTTGCATCTTTTTCGTTCAACCCTTCCAAGAAAGCAGATACCCGGTTCGGGTATCTGCTTTCTTGGTATCGTGGAGGGCTCGAACCCATTAAATAGGACGGTCCGGTGGACTGTCCCTCGGCGGCGGCTGGACGACGCCGACACCATAATGTAATCGAGTTCGGTTAGCGGCACCATGCCGGAGCAAGGTTTGCTCCGGCGTTTTTTATACCTGAACGGCATAAAAACGCCCTCCCGGCTGCGAATCCAGCCGGGAGGGAAACAGGAGCGTGTTTCAGGAAAGTCCCTGGCCCTTGCCAAGGGTGAAGAACAGGATAATGGCAATGACCACGGGGGCGGGGTATTTTATAATGAAGGACCAGAGCCTTCTCAGGCGGAACAGATGTCTGCCGCCGCCTTCGATCTCGTCGGCGGCAGGCTCGGCTCCCCAGACCCAGCCCACAAACAGGCAGAAGAGCAGGGCCCCTGCGGGAATCATCAGGTTGTCCGTGAACTTCTCCATCACCGCGTTCATAGGAAGCATCTGAACACCATTGGCAAAGTCGAACCAGGGAAGGTTGATTCCCCGGGCATCGGACTGGCTCAGGGAGTATCCCACCCCCAGAAGCATCATGGGAAGGCCCAGCAGGACGCAGGATTTCAGCCGGGAGAGCCGGAACTCCTCGGTCAAGAAGGCGGTGAGGCTTTCGAGAATGCTGATGGCGCTGGTGAGAGCCGCCACAAAAAGCAGCACAAAGAAAATAAGTCCGAATACTACACCGCCGGGAAGGCTGGCAAATACCTCGGGCAGCGCCATAAAGGCAAAGCCGCCGCCCATGCCCAGGCCCTCGGCCCCCAGGGTAATGTACACCACGGGGATAATGGCCAGGGCAGACAAAACGGCCACCACGGTGTCCAGGACGCAGATCCAAATGGCACTTTTTGCCAGGTTCTGCCCTTTCGGCACATAGGAGCCATAGGTCACAATAATGCCCATGCCTACGGACAGGGAGAAAAACGCCTGTCCCAGAGCCCCCACAAAGGTGTCGCCGCTGATGGTCTCGGGGCGGACGTCAAACATATACTTCACGCCCTCCATGGCGCCGGGAAGGGTCACGGCCCGGATAACAATGCCGACAAGAAGCACAAACAGCGCCGGCATGAGAATTTTGCTCATCCGCTCGATGCCCTGGGACACCCCCGCCACCACCACGGTGATGCACATGGCCATAAAGAAGAAGGCCCAGATCAGGGGCTCCCCGGGCTTTGAAATAAAACTCACGAAAAAGTTCTGATACTGGTCCGCTCCCCCGCCGAAATTTGCTCCGGCGAGGTAGACGCCGATGTATTTCATGACCTAGCCGCCCACCACGCTGTAGTAGGACATGATGACGAACAGGGTCACAAGGCCCACAACGCCGGCAAAGCTCCATTTCTTGTTCAGCTGGCGGAAGGCGCCTACCATGTTCTTCTGGGTCTTCCGCCCGATGGCGAGCTCCGCCAGCATAACGGGAAAGCCCACCAGCAGGACAATGAGCACATAGCACAATAAGAACGCACCTCCGCCGTAGAGGCCCACCTTTCCCGGAAATTTCCAAATATTTCCCAGACCGACCGCAGAACCGGCGGCGGCCAGCACGAATCCCAGATTGCTGGCCCACTGGCTCCTCTTTTTCATAATTTGACCATTCCTTTCCGCTTCTCCATAGTGAAGACATGAACCAAAATTATACACTACTATCGGCCCCTTTTCAACCGTTTTCTTTGATTTTTCCCCTCAATTTTCCCCTGGCGGGAACCCTCCGGCAAGCCCCCGAAAAACCTTGAAGGGTTTTCTGCCCCCATTCTGCCCCCCTCTGAATGGAACCGCCCATTCCGGGGAAAAATACGGTGTGCCCGTCGCCGCTCCCGGAAAAATTTTCAAAAAAATGGTGTTTGTGTAAATTTAGTGGTTTACAAACCCGGGGGCATATAGTATAATAAATCCGTACGGGATTATCGAATTCCGAAAATTCCCAGTCTATTATACTGCAAAGCAGTAAAAAATGGAGGAATCACCAATGTCTGTTAAAGTTGCAATCAATGGTTTTGGCCGTATCGGTCGTCTGGCTTTCCGTCAGATGTTCGGCGCTGAGGGCTTCGAGGTTGTCGCCATCAACGACCTGACCTCCCCCAAGATGCTGGCTCACCTGCTGAAGTACGACTCCACTCAGGGCAACTACGCTGCTCAGGGTCACGTTGTCGAGGCCGGCGAGGATCACATCGTTGTGGACGGCAAGAAGATCACCATTTACGCTAAGGCCAACGCTGCCGAGCTGCCCTGGGGCGAGCTGGGTGTGGACGTTGTTCTGGAGTGCACCGGCTTCTACACCTCCAAGGCTAAGGCTCAGGCTCACATCGACGCCGGCGCCAAGAAGGTCGTCATCTCCGCTCCTGCCGGCAACGACCTGCCCACCATCGTTTACAACGTCAACCACAACACCCTGACCAAGGAAGACAACATCATCTCCGCCGCTTCCTGCACCACCAACTGCCTGGCTCCCATGGCTAAGGCTCTGAATGACCTGGCTTCCATTGAGTCCGGCATTATGTGCACCATCCACGCTTACACCGGCGACCAGATGATCCTGGACGGCCCCCAGCGTAAGGGCGACCTGCGTCGTTCCCGTGCCGGCGCTGTGAACATCGTTCCCAACTCCACCGGCGCTGCCAAGGCCATCGGCCTGGTCATCCCCGAGCTGAACGGCAAGCTCATCGGCGCTGCTCAGCGTGTTCCCACCCCCACCGGCTCCACCACCATCCTGAATGCTGTGTGCTCCAAGTCCGTCACCGTGGCTGAGATCAACGCTGCCATGAAGGCTGCCGCTACCGAGTCCTTCGGCTACAACGAGGACGAGATCGTCTCCTCCGACGTCATCGGCATGCGTTTCGGCTCCCTGTTCGACGCCACCCAGACCATGGTCTGCGCTCTGCCCGACGGCAAGACCCAGGTTCAGGTCGTGTCCTGGTACGACAACGAGAACTCCTACGTTTCTCAGATGGTCCGTACCATCAAGCACTTCTCCACTCTGCTGTAATTCGCAGCGGAAGAACTGCATTTTTGAAGCCAGCCCTTCGGGGCTGGCTTTTTTATTCCCTTTGGGGCGGCGGGAGAAATTTCTATTCAATTATTCACAGACCGGACCTTTTGTTTTTTGAGTAAATGTGGTAAAATCAGGGTAGCTTATGATAAAGAAGGAACGCTTATGGAAAAATGTCTCGTCTTCTGTGCAGCGGAGTGTGACGGTCTGCTCTCCCAGGTTTGTCCCGGGGACCTGGTGATTGCCGCCGACGGCGGTCTGCGGCACACGGAACGCTTGGGACTCCAGCCGGACATCATTCTCGGGGACTTCGACTCCCTGGGATACACCCCCAAGGGAGCCAAGGTATTCCCTGTGGAAAAGGACGACACCGACGCCATGCTGGCGGTGCGCCGGGGCTTGCAGCTGGGCTGCCGGGAATTCCTGCTCTACGGAAGTCTGGACGGTCCTCGCCTGGACCACACCGTGGCGAATTTTCAGACCCTGCAATTTCTCTGCGACCACGGGGCCTTCGGTTATCTGGTAGGACAGAAATCCCTGGTGACGGTACTCAAAAACGGGGCCCTCCGCTTCCCTTCAGGCAGCGCCGGGAACCTGTCGGTGTTCGCCATGGGAGACGCAGCCCAGGGCGTTTCCATCCGGGGCGCCTACTATTCGCTTCAAAACGGCACCCTGACCTGCGGCTTTCCTCTGGGGGTCAGCAACCACTTTACGGGAGCGGAAGCGGAAATTTCGGTAAAAAACGGCAGTCTGCTGGTGATCTGGGACAGGGAAACGGGCCTGCCCCAGCGATGAACATGGGAGGTGCCACATGGATGAGATAGAATTCGTAGACCCCAATCTGGGCCTGACCAAAGAAGAAGCCGCTGCCCGGACCCCGGCGGGAATCCCTGCCTCCACAGGCCGGACGGAAAAGGAAATCGTCCTTTCAAAATGCTTCACCTTCTTTAATGCCGTATTCGTGACTCTGGCACTGATGCTTCTGTTCAGCGGTTCCAGTCTCAAAAACATGGGCTTTCTTCTGGTGGCGGCGGTGAACACCGCCATCGGTGTCTTCCAGGAGATTCGTGCCAAGCGGGCGGTGGACAAGCTGACACTGGTGGCGGAGCGGCCGGTAACGGTGATTCGGGAGGGGACGGAGGAGCAGATTCCCCCGGAGGCCCTTGTGAAGGGAGACATTGCCTGTTTTTCCCAGGGTGACGCCCTGGCGGCAGACGGCATCCTGCGGGCCGGACGGCTGTGGGTGGACGAGTCCCTCATTACCGGCGAGGCCGACGCCGTGGAAAAAGGGGTGGGAGACCCGGTTCAGTCCGGCAGCGTGGTCCTTTCGGGCAGCGGCCGGGTTCAGCTGACGGCGGTGGGCCAGGACAGCTTCGCCGCCGCCTTGGCACGGGAGGCCAAAGCCAACCCCAAGGCAGGAAAATCGGAAATGCTCCGGTCCCTGGACAGGCTCATTTTGGTGGTGGGCATTGCCCTGATTCCCCTGGGAGCCGTGCTGTTTCGGCAGGAGCGGTTTGTGCTGGGCCTTCCCATGCGGGAAGCGGTGGAGGGCACCGTGGCGGCCCTGGTGGGCATGATTCCCGAGGGGCTGTACCTTCTGGCCTCGGTGGCCATGGCGGCTTCGGCCATAAAGCTCAGCCGCCGGGGAGTCCTTGTGCAGGACCTGAGCTGCATTGAAAGTCTTTCTCGGGTGGACGTACTATGTGTGGACAAAACCGGCACCATTACGGAGCCGGAAATGGAAGTGGAAAACCTGGTGCCTCTGACCCGCCATCCGCCGGAATACCTCCAGGACCTGCTGGGGGCCATGTACGGCAATCCCGACAACGCCACAGGCCGGGCCATTCACGCCCTGTTCCCGGAAAGCCCCTGGGTTGTGGAGCAGGAGCTTCCCTTCTCCCCGGAGCGGAAGTGGAGCGGCGCGGTGATTCAAAATCACGGCACGTTTCTGGTAGGCGCCCCCAGCTATATTCTGGGCTCCCGGTTCCCGGAAGTCCGGGAGGCTGTGGAAAGCTGGACAAGCTCCGGAAGCCGGGTGCTACTGGCGGCTGCCTACGCCGGAAAGCTGACGGAAGTCATTGAGGAATCCGCCCTCACGCCTCTGGCCCTGATTATTCTGGGAAGCCCCATTCGTCCGGCGGCAAAGGAAACCTTCGCCTATTTTGCCGCTCAGGGCGTGGACATCCGGGTGATTTCCGGCGACGACCCCCTGACTGCCGCCCAGGTGGCGGGGAAGGCCGGGATTTTGGGCGCCGACACCTATCTGGACGCCTCCGTCCTGCACAGCGACGCCGACTACGCAGAGGCCGTGAAGCACTACAAGGTATTCGGCCGGGTCCGGCCGGAGCAGAAGCGAAAACTGGTGGCCGCCCTTCAGAAAAAGGGCCACACCGTGGCCATGACCGGAGACGGCGTCAACGACCTTCTGGCCATGAAGCAGGCGGACTGCTCCGTGGCCCTGGGTTCCGGCGCCAAGGCGGCGGGCCAGCTGGGAAGCCTGGTGCTCCTGAACTCCGACTTTTCCGCCATGCCCGCCATTGTAGGGGAAGGCCGCCGGGTGGTCAACAACCTTCAGCGGGCGGCTACCCTGTTTCTGGTAAAGAACATCTTCTCCCTGGCCCTGAGCCTCATTACCCTGTTTACGGACTGGCCCTACCCCTTGCAGCCCCTGCACCTGACGGTGATCTCGGCCCTGACCATCGGCATTCCCTCCTTCCTGCTGGCCTTTGAGCCCAACTACGACCGGGTCAGAGGACACTTTCTCCGGGGCGTTCTCCGCCGGGCCTTCCCCGGGGGACTTACGGGGGTCTTTGCCATTCTGGTTTGCCAGGCCTTCCGGACGGTCTACGGCCTGCCCGGTGCGGCCATTTCCACGGTCTGCGCGGGTATTCTGGCCGTGGTCAACATGATGGTCCTCTTCCAGGTGTGCAAGCCCTTTGACACCTTCCGAAAAATCATCTGGGCCGCCATGGGGGCCGGGCTGATTCTGGTGTTCACCCGGCTGGGGAGCTTCTTTGAGCTCCGCACCGGAACCCCTCAGACGGGCCTTCTCATGCTGACCCTGCTGCTCATGACCCCTACGGTGTTCTTCGCCATGCAGCGGCTTTTCGACTGGGGAGACCGGGCAGTGAACTGGCTGCGGCACCCGGTATTGCCCAAAAAGCGCCCCAAGGAATGATGTTATGTTAACCTATACGCTCAAAAAATCCAACGGCGTCCCTCTGTACGAGGCCCTCTACCGCTGCATCCGGGGGGACATTCTGGCAGGGAATCTGGCCCCCGGCACAAAGCTCCCCTCCAAGCGCGCCCTGGCCCAGAATCTGGAGGTCAGCAAAATCACCGTGGAGGCGGCCTACAATCAGCTTCTGGCCGAGGGCTATCTGCGCTCCCAGGAAAAGGTGGGCTATTTTGTGGAGGCCCTGGACCGTCCGGCCCCGCCGAAAACGGCCCCGCCTCCCCCTCAGGCAAAGGAACCGGAGCCTCTCATTGACCTCACCGAAGGCGGTGCGGAGCAGTTCCCCTTTTCCGTCTGGAGCAAGCTGCAGCGGGAGGTCATGCTGGACTATGGAGAGACCCTGCTGCTCCCCCTGCCCAACCAGGGCATCCCCGAGCTCCGGGAGGCCATTGCCAGGCATCTGGAGTCCTTTCGGGGGATGCAGGTGGACCCGGAGAACATCCTCATCGGCGCCGGCACGGACTTCCTCTACAACCTGCTCATCCAGCTTCTGGGCCGGGAAAAGGTCTACGCCGTGGAGGAACCGGGCTACGGGAAGATTCGGAAAATCTACCTGGCAGGCGGGGTGCAAACCGTCAGCGCCCCCATGGACCACATGGGGGTCCTGCCCGGCGGCCTGGGAAACGCCGACGTGCTCCACTTTTCCCCGTCCCACCATTTCCCCACGGGGCTTGTGACGCCCATGAGCAGAAGGCTGGAGCTGCTGGCCTGGGCCAAAGAAGGAAACTATCTCATCGAAGACGACTACGACTCGGAGTTCCGCCTGGAAGCCCACCCCATGCCCAGTATGCTGTCTCTGGACACCGGAGGCCACGTCATCTATATGAACACCTTTTCCAAGAGCCTGGCCCCCTCCATCCGGATCAGCTACATGGTGCTGCCCCAGGCCCTGCGGCAGGAATTCCAGGAAAAGCTGGGCTTTTACAGCTGCACCGTTCCCAGCTTCGAGCAGTACACCCTGGCCCGGTTTTTAAGCCGGGGTTACTTTGAAAAGCACCTGAACCGGATGCGGAAATTCTACCGCAGCCGCCGCTCCTCCATGGTGCGCCTGGTGCAGGAAGCCCCCTGCAGCGGAAATCTTGCCATGGAGGAGCGGGACGCAGGGCTGCACTTTCTGCTGAAAGTCCGCACGGACATGGACGATGGGTCCCTGGTGCAGGCCCTCCGCCGCCGGGGGGTCCGGGTCCGGGCCCTCAGCGAATACTACCACGACGCCTCCGGGGACCGCCAGACCTTGGTTGTGAACTACGCCTCCCTGAAGGAAGAGGACCTGCAAAAAGCCCTGGAAGTCCTGGGAGAGATATTGGAAAATCGGGAATAAGGTAGATTCCTCTTGCCTTTTCTCCGAAAAAACGGTATAATATTAGGGAACCTCTGAATAAATCGTCTTCGGCCGGGCAGCGAATCTTTTGTCCCATCCGTGCAGTTCTGAAAATGGGAAATACATACAGTATTCCTCCATTTTCAGAACCTTTGTCTGAGCCAAAATCTTTTGCTGCCAGCTCTTGCCGATTTCATCAGAGCTTCCTTAGGAAACGGAAATTGGGAGAAGGAGGGGTCATTATGTCCATTGCTCAGACCACCTACCGCGGATGCCTGCTGGGCCTGGCCGTGGGAGACGCCATGGGCTACACCGTGGACAGCAAAAGTCTCACGGAGATCCGGGAGGACTACGGTCCCAACGGCCTTATGGGCTACGACCTGGTCAACGGCTACGCCGACGTGACCTCCTACACCCAGCTGGCGGCGTTTACCTGCAATGGTCTGCTCTTCGGCCTGACTCGGGGCCAGATGCTGGGGAAAATGGCGCCCTTCGTCCGCTATATCGAACTGAGCAGCCGGGAGTGGGCCGCCTCTCAGCGCCCCTGGGGACGCCCCAACCGCAGCTACTGCTGGCTGTCCCGTAAGCCGGACCTGTGCCGCCGCCACTGTATGGACACCCGGATGCTGGACACCCTGAGCCGGGAACGTCTGGGCACCCCCGAGACCCCCAGAAACGGTTTCGCGGACCCCACGGGCCTCACCAGCGCCATTGGCGTGGCCCTCTTCTGCCACGAGGACCGGGCGGGCCAGGAGGAGCTTGACTGGCTGGGCGCCGAAGCCGTGGCCCTGACCCACGGAAGTCCCACGGCCTTTTTAACCGGCGCCGCACTGACCCACGTTGTATCTCACGTTCTGAATAACCCCCGGATTCCCCTGAAAAAGCTGTTTCTCGACACGGCGGAAATGGTAAAGGACCAATTCGGTCACCAGTACAGCCAGGCCTTTGAACTGGCAAACCAGATCCGCCGGGCCGTGACCTTCTTTGAGTCCCCCACGGTCCGCACCGTGGACGCTATGGAGCGTCTGGGCTGTGAAACCGCCTCCCAGGCATTGGCCGGGGCCATGTATGCCTGCCTCATGTGCCAGGACGACTTCGACAGCGCCATGATCGCCGCCGTGAATCACTCCGGCCGCTCTGCCGCCGTAGGCGCCATGGCCGGGGCCATTCTGGGGGCGCGGCTGGGAGAAGAGGCCCTGCCGGAATTCTATATCGAATGTCTGGAACCCGCCGAGACCCTTCAGGAGCTGGCGGACGACCTCCACACCGGGTGCCCCATGGAGAAGGGGAGCAAGCTCTTCGACCTGGACTGGGACTATAAGTACCTGCACGGGGGCCAGTAAAAAAGAATACGCGCCCCGACGGAAAGCCGGGGCGCATAATCAACTTGTCAAAAAAGCCTCCCAGAGTTTGCCGCCGTGGGCGGCAAATAGAATTCCAATCCGTTTTCTGCCGGGGCGTGTACCTGGCAGAAAACACTTCTCAGACTGCAAGTGTGGAATTTGTCCCTCAAGGGGACAAATTATGCACGCAGCAGGCTGCTTTCAGTTGCCCCCAAAGCCCGCAAGGGGTTTGGGGGCAGTCTCAATACGCGCCCCGGCTTTCCGCCGGGGCCCATAATATTTCCCCTCCTCCGGGCATAGGCTGTCCAGAGGAGGGGATACTTCATGCGAAAACGGGATATTGTGATTGCGGCGGCGGCCCTGGGCATTGCCGTGGCGGTGGCCCTGACGGTGCTGTCGGGGAGCAGTCTGCCCACCGGGGCCTGGGGGCTCAGCTTCCGCAAGGAAGGGGCGCCGCCCATCGGCAACGCAGGCATCGACCAGCTGCGGCGCTATGACGCGGCCTACATCGGGGACACCACCCAGAAAACCATTTACCTGACCTTCGACGCAGGCTATGAAAATGGCTCAACGGCGAAAATTCTGGACACGCTCCAAAAGCATCAGGCTCCGGGGGCCTTCTTCCTGGTGGGGAACTATATCCAGCGGAACGCCGACCTGGTCCGCCGCATGGTCAAGGAGGGCCACACCGTAGGCAATCACACCATGCACCACTACAATATGTCGAAGCTCTCGGACAAGGCGGCCTTTTCCAAAGAGCTGCAGGACCTGGAAGTCCTGTTCAAAGAGACCACCGGTCAGGAGATGTCCAAATTCTACCGCCCGCCCCAGGGCATTTACAGCGAGGAAAACCTTCAAATGGCAAAGGATATGGGCTATAAGACGGTGTTCTGGAGCCTTGCCTATGTGGACTGGAACAATGATGCCCAGCCCAGCCGCACCGAGGCCATGTCAAAGCTCATTCCCAGGACCCACCCGGGCGCCGTGGTGCTTCTGCACTCCACGTCCCAGACCAATGCGGAAATCCTGGACGAGCTTCTCACCAAATGGGAGGAAATGGGCTACCGCTTCGGGAAAATTGAGGAACTGTTCCCCACGGTCACTTCATAAATTTGTCGATGGCCTGGCACAGGCCGTCGATGGCTTCCTTGTCTCCGGCGGCTACGGCGTCCACCATGCAGTGGCGCATATGGTCCTTGAAAATCACCTTTCCGGTGTTGTCCAGAGCCGACCGCACCGCCGCCAGCTGGACCAGGACTTCCGTACAGTCATAGCCCTCCTCCACCATGCGCCGGACCTTTTCCAGGTGGCCTATGGCCCGGGAGAGGCGATTTAATACGGCCTTCTGGCTCTCATGGACGTGGCCGTGGGAGTGGGGAATGCCGTGGGCGTGGAAGTAGGCGTGATCGTGTTCCGATTCGTGGTTATGTTCGTGAGCGTGCTCCAATTCGTGTTCGTGGTCAGACATAACGAGACCTTCTTTCGGGAGAAATCGTCTTAGGAAGCACCGCATCATTTGGCAAGCACATTCGGCCAAAGATTTTGTCTCAGACGAAAGTTATCAAAGAGCGGGAATACTGTATGTATTCTCCTCTTTGATAACTGCACGGTTGGGGCAAAAGATTGGGCGAAGGGCGCAGACACAATTGTGCGGAGATTCCTTATTATACCCGATTTTCCCCGGCCCCGCAAGCCCCGCCGGGGGATATCCGGAGAAAATAAATGTTTTGACTTTACCGCATAGGGTGGGTATAATATAGAAAAAACCAAGGAGGAATAACTATGCATCTCGATCACGATCACACCATGGGCGGCCACACCCATGAGCATCATCATCACGACCACGACTGCGGAGGCAAGTGCTCCGGCTGCGGCACCCCCTGCGAGCACACCCCCATGGAGGAGCTCACCGCCCTTATGAAGTACATGGTGGGCCACAACGCCTCCCACGCCAAGGAGCTGGCAGACCTGGCAGGTCAGCTGGAAAAACTTGGAAACCACGTGGCCTACGAGCAGGTCATGGCGGCGGTGTCCGACTTTGAAAAGGGCAATATGCGCCTGAGCGTGGTTCTGGCCAGCCTGGAGGAGAAATAAGCTATGTGCCTTTCTACCGTTTATAAAAACAAACTGACCCCGGAAACCGTCATGATGAAAAACGTCATGCGGATTGAATGCCGGGACGGCATGGTCATCCTCACGGACCTGATGGAGCGTCAAATGGCCGTGGAAGGGACCTTGGAAATGGCAAACCTGGTGGACGGCGTGGCCGTGGTGAAGGAAGCCATTACCCAGTAACAATTGAAAGGGAGGCATTTTTGCCTCCCTTTTCGCTTATCAAAAAGCCCCGCAGGGGATTTTTGACAGTCTAAATCCGGGATGCGATTGCATCCCGGATTTTTTCAGATGTCATAAGCCTTTCCCATTTCCGCAGGGCCTTCCAGGAGAATGGTGTCGGGCATTCCGTCTGCGCCGGAAACGGTGACTTTCAGGGTGCCGCCTCGGTTGTGGGCGGTGAGTTTGCCTCCGGGCAGCCGGCCCATTTTCCACAGCACAGAGGCCACGGACCCGCAGCCGGTGCCGCAGGCCAGGGTGTAGTCCTCCACCCCTCGCTCAAAGGTGAGGACCCGAACCTCCGCGTCCCCCAGAACCTGGTAGAAATTCACGTTGGCTCCCTTGGGGAAGGCCGGGTCATGGCGAAGGGCCCGCAGGGTTTCCTTCAGCTCCCGGGCATGGCCCCAGAGGTCCCCCTGGTATTCCGCCACGGCGTGGGGAACCCCGGGGTTTCCCAGCTCCACGTAGGCAATCCCCTCTTTGCGGCAAAGGTCCAGGACGCTGGGGTTATTGAGCTTCACCCGATATTGGTTTTCCGCCAGGCGCCAGCCGGGCACCAGTCCTGCGTCGGTCTCCACCACCATTTCCGCTCCGGCGATGCCCATATCGTAGGCGAAGCGGCAGATGCACCTGGCGCCGTTGCCGCACATCTCCCCCCGGGTGCCGTCGGCGTTGTAGAAGTGGAGGCGAAAATCCGCCCGCTCCGACACATCCGCCGCCATAAAGCCGTCGGCTCCGGTAAGTTTACATAATTCTACCGAAAGCTTCTCAAAATTCAATTGCTGTCCCCGGGCATCCAGGACCATAAAATCATTGCCCGCGCCGTTCATATAGTAGACTTTCATATTAACCCAGCATACTTTCCATGTTGTACAGGCCCATGCCCTTTCCTGCCATGAACCGGGCAGCGTCCACGGCGCCCTCTGCCAGCATACTCCGGGTCACGGCCTCGTGACGCAGGGTCAGGCACTGGCTTCCTGAGTGGATGTGAATTTCGTGGATGCCTACCACGCTGCCCATACGCAGGGACGCAATGCCGATTTCGTCCTTTTCCCGCTTCCCTTCCCCGGCCCGGCCGCAGTTTGCCACGGCCTGGGGACGGACCTCTTTGATGGCGTTGAAGAGCATCAGGGCCGTGCCGCTGGGGGCGTCCACCTTCCGGTTGTGGTGGGTCTCCACGATTTCAATGTCGGCGTCGGGGAAGTACCGGGCGGCCTCCTTGGCAAGACGGCACAGCACCGCAATGCCCAGGCTCATATTGCCGGAGTAAAATACGGGAATCTCCCGGGCGGCGGCGTAAATGGCCTGTTTTTCCTCCTCTGTGTGGCCGGTGGTGCCGATGACGGCGGCGGAACCTATGGACTTTGCATAGTTCAGCACATCTCGGACCGCGGTGTGGTGGGAAAAGTCGATGACCACATCGGCCTGGACGGGCCCCAGCTGGGCGAAGGTCTTGGGGACCCCGTTTTCCCCGTCAATGCTCACCTTGCCCACAACGGCATCTCCCAGGATGCCGCAGATAAGCTGTCCCATGGCGCCGTTGGCGCCGCAGACCACGGCTCTCATACCTTGACCCCCAGCTTCCGCATTTCCGCAAAGAGGACGGCCCGGTGGTCGTCTTCCATAGGCGTCAGGGGCAGGCGGATGTGCTCCTCACCAAAGCCCATGGCGGACACCGCAGCCTTGGCGGGGATGGGGTTGACCTCGCTGAAAAGGGCGTTGGTCAGGGGCAGCAGCTTCAGCTGAAGCTCCGCAGCGGTCTTGTAGTCCTGGGCCAGGCAGGCGTCGGTCATGGCCACACATTCCCGGGGCACCACGTTGCTGAGCACGCTGATGGTGCCCTTGGCGCCCATGGCCATCATGGGCACGGTGAGGGCGTCCTCGCCGGAGTAGATGTCGATTTTGTCCCCGCAGAGGACTCTGATCTCCTCCATCTGGGCCACATTTCCCGTGGCTTCCTTCACCGCCACGATGTTGGGGTGCTCGGCAAGCTTCGCCACGGTGGCAGGCAGCAGGTTCACGCCTGTGCGACTGGGCACGTTGTAGAGAATCACAGGCACCCGGGAGGCGTTGGCGATGGTGGTGAAGAACTGGTACAGGCCGTTCTGGGTGGCCTTATTGTAGTAGGGGGTCACCACGAGAACGGCATCCGCACCCACTTCGCAGGCGTTTTTGGTATTGGACAGCACATGGGCGGTGTTGTTGGTTCCGGTGCCCGCAATGACGGGGACCCGATGGTTGACCTTCTCCACCGTGAAGCGGATGACCTCCTTCTGGTCCTCGTACTCGATGGTGGCGTTCTCGCCGGTGGTGCCCATGACCACAATGGCGTTGATGCCGTTTTCAATCTGGAATTCCAGGAAACGGCCCAGGGCCTCATAGTCGATGCCGTCTGCGGTCATAGGGGTGACGATGGCCGTGGCCATACCTGTAAAAATGGTCTTCTTCATAGGTTTCTCCTTCGTTTTACACCATGATTTGGTTAAAGTAGTTGTAGACAGGCACAAGCTTGCGGAATCGGTCCGCAACCCGGTCTTTGAGCTCCGGCGAGAAAATCCCGGGGCCCGGCTCCTCCTGCCAGAGGCAGCCCAGGTGCTCCTTCCAGGAGATATAGGGCACCAGGTCCGGATTATCCGTCTCCTTGGGCCGGCGATAGCTTGCGGCGGTAATGGGCTGGCCCAAGGACGCCTGGGCGGAGGCCATAAGCTCCAGAAATTCCCGGGGATTTTCCGTGATGCGCTTTCGGAACTGGGCCATGGCGGCAGGTCTGGGACTCCAGATGTGAAAGCCGTAGCGGACCCCCTCGGGGTTTATCTCAAAGGACAGGCAGGGGGCCTCGGACCACCACTCCACGTCCTGGCGGATGCACAGCCACAAGCTCTCCTTATAGGGGTCCGGGTGGTGCAGCCGGGTGTCCCGGTAGATCCGGCTGACCTTCAGAATGTTCCCCGGCTCCTGGGCAAAGGGTTCAAACAGTTCTCTCCCCAAAGCCTTCATGGGCTCGTAAACCTGGGTGACGTACTGCTTTTTGTGTTCCAGGAACCAGTCCCGGTTATTGTTCAAACGGATGCCCCAGAGAAAGTCGAAGGCCTCCGGGGTAAAGCCTGTAAACATAGAATCACCTCGGAATTTTAGGGAAACTCTGATGAAATCGGCAAGAGCCGGCAGCAAAAGATTTTGGCGCAGCCGAAGACGATTTATTCAGAGGTTCCTTAGATATCTTCCGCGGTTTTGGGCCGCGGCGGCCGGGTCTTGTAGATGACCTGGCCGTAGTTTCTGGCCTTGCAGGGGCCTTCGGGCACGTCCAGGGTATAGCGCTCATAGGCATTCACGATTTTTGTGTCGTTATACTCCAGCACTCTCGGGATTTGGTTCCCGTAGGACATATGGACGTGGCCGTGAATGAGATATTGGGGGTGGTACTGGTCCAGAAGCTCCTTCAATGACGCAAAGCCCCAGTGGGCCCGGTCCTCGTCGTCCCCCAGGCCCTGGGGTGCAGCATGGGTCACCACAATGTCCACGCCGCCGGCCAGCCGGATTTTCAGCCGGAGCCGAGCAATGCGAAGCCGCATTTCGGCTTCCGTGTACTGGTGCTCTCCTGGGCGGTACTTCCGGCACCCGCCCAGGCCCAGAATCCGAAGGCCGTTGAAGGTAACGAGATGCCCGTCGATGCAGTCGCACCCTTCCGGAGGGCGGCGGCTGTAGTGGCCGTCGTGGTTTCCGTGGACGTAGAGCAGCGGGCATCGGGCCATGGTCACGAGAAAGCTCAGATAGTCGGATTTCAGGTCTCCGCAGGAGAGGATCAGGTCATAGTCCCGGAGCCTGCCCGGCATATAGAAGTCCCACAGGGCTGGGCATTCCTCATCGGATACGGTCAAGATCTTCACGTTTGCCCTCCTGTTCCGGCGGGATCTTATCCCGGTAGATGCCGAGTTCCCGCACCATTTTTTGGGAAATGGGCAGAATATCCTCGTAGGCAGGGATATCGCCCACTACATTGGAGCACAGCCAATCCATGTGGAGAATCTCTTCCGGGGTCAGAGGCCGGGAGCCGTCGCTTTTGACGGAACCGTCCTGGGCGCGGATTTTCCGGAAGAAGGGATTGATGCTGCCGTCACACAGGCCCCGCTGCAATATCTTCGCCAGCTGCCGCACGCCTTCGGGGAGCTTGTCGGACAGGGAGATGTCAATGACGCCGCTGTCCATGCCCAGCCAGTAGTTCAGAGCCAGGCCGTCCTTTTCCTTCTTCCAGCTTCCGGCCAGGATGCTCCGGATGGCGTACTCATAGAAGTAGCCCCAGGACCAGATGGGCGAGCCCAGGCTCACCATCTCTCCCCGGTCGTTCATGAGGTAGGTGCCGTAGCTGCAAAAGTCCAGATACATTTTGGAACCCGTGGGGGCGTCCCGGTTGGAAATGACCCGGATGCCGTCGGCGAAGAAATCCGCCTGGGGCGTTCCCGGCAGGCAGGACCACCGGAGCTCCACCTGGGCTCTGGGGTTTGTAAGCAGGGCTCCCAATGCGAAGGCATTGATGGAGGCAGGTTCGCCGAAAATGGGGTAGGAGGCGATATAGCCGATGCGGTCCTCTCCGGTAATGGCGCCGGCAATGGCTCCGGCGATGAACTTGGCCTCATAGATGCGGCCGTAGTAGGTGCGGATGGAGGAATAGGGCTGGTCCACGGAGCAGTTGAGGAACCGGACCTTGGGGTATTTCACGGCGGCTTTCAGGGTGGCCCGGCTCAGAGTGGGCGCCGTGGTGAATACCACCTGGGCTCCATCCGCCACGGCCTGCTCGATGCGCTCCTCGGCCTTCTGGGTATTGGAGGCGCCGAAGTAGCTCTTCACCGAAATCTGGTCGCCGAAGACGTTTTCCAGATGCTCCCGGCCGTTGTCATGGCCCAGGACCCAGGCGCTGGTGGACGGGTCCATCTGGTGGACAAAGGCCACGTGGAGCTGGTCCAGGCCAGTGAGGATGCGGTTAATAATGCCGCCCCGCCCCTGGGCGGAGGTCTTGGTCTCCACCTTCACGGCGGCGTCCTTCTTCACCGTGGCAACAATGTCCGGCCAAAGGGCGGCCACGCTTTTTCGCAGGCCCACGCCCGTCAGTGTTCCAAGGTCCTGGAAAGGATACAGTTCCAGCCACAACAGCAGGGCTTCCTCGGGAAGCACGTCGGCTTCCGGGGTCTTCACGGCGCAGAAGGCGTCCCGGAAATAGTGGAAATAGGCGTTGAAGGTCCGGCGCTCATCCTCAGACCAGAGCTCGCCGCTTTTTTTGCCGATTTTATTGAGAAGCTTTGCATAGTCCCCCGGCCGGCGGAACTGGACCTCGTAAAGGCGGGAGACCTTGTAAAACTCGATAAATTCGTAGTAGGCTTTGACCCGCGGGTCATCGGACATGGGCGGCAGAATCCGGGTGACGTTGCCGGGAATCCGGGCCGCGCCGAAATGCCGCAGAACGCTGACCCGCTTATTACCCTCCTGGACGTAGAAATTGCCCAGGTATTCAAAGCAGACAATGGGGTCCGTAATGCCCGTGTCCCCCAGGTGGGCGGCACACAGGGCCACCCATTTTGCCGCAAACTCGGATTTTACCTCCAAAAGAGGCTGGAAATTCGCCGTAAAGGCGGTAATGCGCCCGGCGGATTTCACGCCCACAATGCGCTCCGCCGGAATTTCTACCAGGCCCACATCCACGGCGCTTTCCGTGCCCCCTTCGGGCAGGATTTCATCCAGAACAGCCGGATAGGGGTCTTTTCCGGCCATAAGCAATTCCCGGTATTCCTTCTGGCCTTGGCGCAGGGCCAGGGCGTATTCTTCAACGGCGTCATTGAGCATTGTAACCCCTCCTTCTTGCAGGAACAGATGTGATTTCTTACATTTATCATAGCATATTTTTGTAAGTTTGCAACAAATAAATGCAAAGCCCCAAAGAAATTTTTCCTCTAAAATCAGGATAAGAAATTCTTAAGAAGCAAGCTGCCGCTTTTTTCTTGTGTTTCCCGCCGGAAAGCGGTACAATGGTGAAAAACTCCCGCGAAAGAGGCGATGAACGTGCAGACAAACGACGATTATGTATCCCAGCGGGCCAGGGATATCCTCACCCAGGTCCGGCGGGCTGTGGTGGGAAAGGACGCAGTGCTTCTTTGGGTCCTGGCGGCCCTGCTGGCAAGGGGCCACATCCTTCTGGAGGACATTCCCGGAGTGGGCAAGACCACCATGGCCCTGGCCTTCTCCAAGGTCCTGGACCTCAAATACAGCCGTGTCCAATTCACCCCCGACGTGCTGCCCTCGGATGTGACGGGCTATTCCGTGCCGGACCCGGGCACCGGGGAGCTCAGATATCAGCCCGGCGCCGCCATCTGCAATCTCTTCCTGGCGGACGAGCTGAACCGGGCCACCTCCCGGACCCAGTCGGCCCTGCTGGAAGCCATGGAAGAGGGCCAGGTCACGGTGGACGGCGTGAGCCATCCCCTGCCGAAGCCCTTTGTGGTGATCGCCACCCAGAATCCCACGGGGGCCGCGGGAACCTCCCTGCTTCCCGACAGCCAGATGGACCGCTTCATGGTGAAGCTCTCCCTGGGCTATCCCAGCCCCAAGGACGAGGCCGCCATGGTGAAAAACCGCCAGGGCGGCAATCCCCTGGACGGTCTCATGCCCCTTATGACCCGGGAGGAGCTTTCCGCCCTCCAGGACGCCGTGGAGGACACCTTCCTCAGCGACGAAGTGGTCTCCTACATCGTCTCCCTGGTCAGCGCCACCCGGCACCATGAGGACATCCTCCGGGGCGCCAGTCCCCGGGCCACCCTGGCCGTCACGGCCATGGCGAAATCCGTGGCCCGGCTCCGGGGCCGGGACTTTGTGACCCCGGCAGACGTGAAAGAGGTCTTCTCCGCCACCGTGGCCCATCGGCTTCTGCTCTCTCCCAAGGCCGAGGCCCAGGGAAAGACCGCTCAGCAAGTGATCCAGTCCCTTCTGGCTCTGGTGAACGCCCCCAAACTGCGCTGATATGCCGGGGCGTCGGATTTGTTACTTCCTGACCCTGCTGACAGGGTTCGGATTTTATATCGCCTATGGGCAGTGGCTGTCGGCTCTCCTGCTTGCAGTGATTCTGGGCCTGCCCTGGCTGAGTTTATTGTTGTCCCTTCCCGCCATTTTCACCTTCCGCCTGGAAATCGCCGCGCCGGAGCGGATGGACATGGGCGAGCCGGGGGAGGTCTTTCTTCGGGGCATTTCCTCCTGGCCCACACCGCCCTACCGGGGACGGGTCCGGGCGGAAAAGCCCGTCACCGGAGAGCGCTTTCGCCTGTGGGATGGGGACCGCCTGCCCACAGGTCACTGCGGAGGCCTGCACCTGTCCGTGGAAAAGGCCCGGGTCTGCGACTATCTGGGCATTTTTTCCTTCCCGGTCCGGAAGGCGGCCCAGAAAACCCTCCGCATTGAACCCAGGCCCCTGCCCCCGGACCAGGTGCCGGACCTGCAGAAATTCCAGGCCCACGTCTGGCAGCCGAAGCCCGGCGGAGGCTATGCGGAAAATCACGAGCTGCGGCTCTACCGCCCCGGGGACAGTCTGAACCAGGTCCACTGGAAGCTTACGGCGAAAACCGGCAAGCTCACCATCCGGGAGGCCATGGAGCCCCGGCGGGGCCTGGTGCTTCTCACCATGACCCTTCGGGGCACCGGGGAAGAGCTGGACCGGAAATTCGGCCGTCTTCGCTGGCTGGGGACCTTCCTGGCAGACCAGGAAGTGGGCTATGAGCTTCGGGTCCTGACGGGAAACGGGGTCCGGTCCTTCCCGGTGGAAAACCACACCCAGTTCCAAGCCGCCATGGATTCCCTTCTCTGCGAGGCCCCGGCCCTTTCCGGCTCCATAAAGGACCAGGCCTACGCCGCGGCCTGGCAGCGCCACATCGGAGGTGCCCTCCATGAAAGCTAGAGAAAAACTTGTTTCGGCGGCGGCAGGGGCAACACTTGCCTGTCTTGCAGCCGCAGGAAGCCTGGGAGCTTTCCTCACGGGGTTTGACCTTCCTCTGGACGGCTTTCCCAGAATGGCCGCCATTTGGGCGCTGATTGCCCTTTGCTCCGCCGCTGCCTTCTCCTTTTCCGGCGGCGGGTGGCTGGTGTCCGGGGCCCTGGCCCTGGGGGCCGGGTACCTCTGGCGGCAGGGTCAGCTTCAGGAACAGCTTCTTCGTCTCCTGGAGATTGTGAGCCGGGTCTATGACAATGTTTACCACTGGGGCTTCCTGGATTTTGGAGTGCCCCAGACGGGGAGCGTGGATTTGCCTGTCATGGTCACGGGAGCGCTGCTGGTGCTGGCAGGGACCTGGACCGTGTGCCGGGGAGAGACCTCGGCCTTTATCCTGGGATATTCCCTGATGCCGCTGCTGCCCTGCTTTGTGATTACGGACACGGTGCCCGCCTGGCAGAGCCTGTACACCCTGTTTCTGGCGGACATCCTCTTTCTTCTCACAGGCCGGGTCCGCCGGGAAAATGTGCGCCAGGGAAACCTTCTCACGGCCCTGGCGGCGCTTCCCGTGGCCTTGGCCCTGGGCGGGCTGTTTCTCGCCATGCCGGAGAGTACTTATGTAAACCAAGCGGAGCCTCTGCGTCAGCACATTCTCAGCTGGTTTCAGTCCGTGCCCCGGGATACGCCCCAGATGGATTTTTCCCAGCTCATGGACTCCGCCGGAAAAAAGGAGTCCGTGGACCTGACGGCCCTGAAGGGCTGGCACCCATCCACCGTCCCAAAGATGGACGTCTTCGCCGACCTGGGGGGCACCCTCTATCTCCGGGGCCAGGACTACGACATTTACGACGGCCTGGGCTGGACCGCCTCCCCGAAGCGGGTGGAGACCTTCCGCTTTGACGGGGTGGATTTGGGAAAGGTCACCCTGGAAACCAGAGAAACCTGTGAAATCCTCTATCTTCCCTACTACCCCCAGGGCGGTCTGAGCCTGATTGGCGGAAAAATCGACAACAGCCGTCTGGCAAAGGTCTGCACCTATCCCCGGATGGGTCTTCCGGGGGATTGGCAGGCCCGTTCCGCACCGCCGGCAAGCGGGCAGGAGACTTATCTTTCCCTGCCTCCGGAGACCAGGCAGCAGTGCCTGGAATTGCTGAAAAACCGGAATTTGCTGGGCACCACCGGGGAGATCGCCCGGACTGTAGGTGACTTTGTCCGGGAAAGTGCGGTTTACGACCGGGATACGGGTCCCATGCCCCAGGAAGAAGGGGATTTTGCCCTGTGGTTTCTCCGGGAATCCGACCGGGGCTACTGCGTCCACTTTGCCACGGCGGCGGTGGTGCTCCTGCGGGCCGCCGGGGTCCCGGCCCGGTACGTCACAGGCTACATGGTCACGGCTCCCGCCCAGGAGCAGGTCACTGTCACCGGGGAGAACGCCCACGCATGGGCAGAATACTATGACCCCGGCCTGGATGCCTGGCTGATTTTGGAGGCCACCCCCGCCAGCGGCCTGCCGGACCCCATTCAGGAACCGGAACCCCAGCCCGAAACCGCTCCCAGCGACACGGAAGCGGTAACGGAGCCCTCTGCCGCTGATACAACCGGGCCGGAAGCGACCACCATGGAAACCACTGTCCCCGGCACCGCGCCGCCTCCGGAGGACGCCGCCCCCAAAACCGGGCTTCTTTCGGCGCTGAAAGGGGTTATTTTCCTGGCCCTGGCTCTGGGGGCCCTGGAAGGCCAGCGGCGGCTTCGGATTTTCCTGGGCCGGGGTCCCCGGGGCGGAAACAACGCCCAGGCTCTGGCCTGCTGGCGGGAAACGGAACTTCTCTGCAAAATCCAGAGAAAGCGGCCGCCGAAAGACCTGGAAGCGCTGGCAAACAAGGCAAAATTCAGCCAGCACACCCTGACCCCGGAAGAACTGGAAGCATTCTCCCGTTTTCTCCGGGAGGAAAAGCAGGCTCTGGAAGAAAAGCCCTGGTACCTGCGGCTGATCTATCGATACGTTTTCGCCGTCCCCTAGGGGAGAAAGGAACACTATGGAAGAAAAATTCATTGCCGCCTGGGAAAAGGCCCGGGCTGAGGCGGAAAAATTGGGGGTCCGTCAGCGGCCCGTATCGGCGGCGGAGGCCATGAAGGCCGCCCACCGCTGCCTCACAGGCCACCGCCTCAGCGACGGCTTCACGGCGCTGCTGGGAATGGGCCGGCTGGACCTGAGCCTGGAAGCCCTGGCCGTGGACAAGCGCTTCACCGCTCTTTTTTCCGATGAAGAGGCCGACGAGGCTCTTACCCGGCTTCTGGAGGCCGGTTATGGATTCCGGTGAACCCCAATTGTAAAAATTCGGTAAACTTTTGAAGGCCCTCCGGGGATTTCCCTTGCGGATTCCCCGGGGGATGTTATAATGAAATTAGGTTAACGCAATTATGGAAACTTGGCCGGGAGGCGGCAGCTATGAAAAAAATGCTTTTTATCATGAATCCTTTCGCGGGCCAGAAGAAAGTCAACCGCCATCTGGCGGACATTCTGCTGGAATTTTCCAAGGCAGGCTATGAGATCATCACCCATATGACCACGGCTTCGGGAGATGCCGCCTCCGCCGCTGAACGTCTTTCCAAGGATGTGGACCTGGTGGTCTGTGCAGGCGGCGACGGCACCCTCAACGAGACCATTACAGGCATTCTCCGCTCCGGGGTCAAAACCCCCATCGGCTATATCCCCGCCGGAACCACCAACGATTTTGCATCCAGCCTGGGGCTTTCCACCAATATCATGCAGGCCGCCATGGACATCATCCAGGGAGAGCCCGAGGAGCTGGACGTGGGAAAATTCGGGGACCGCTACTTTTCCTATGTGGCCTCCTTCGGGGCCTTTACCCGGTCCAGCTATGTGGTGCCCCAGAATGTCAAAAACGCTCTGGGCCACACGGCTTACGTCCTGGGAGGCATTTCGGAGCTGTCCCAGATCCGAAAAGAGCATATCCGCATGGAGATTGACGGCCAGGTGGTGGAGGACGACTTCCTCTTCGGCGCCATCTGCAACTCCACCTCCATCGGCGGCATTGTAAGCCTGGACCCCAGGCAGGTGGACCTGGGCGACGGCCTTTTTGAAGTGATTCTGGTCCGGGGCCCTCAGAACCTGGGGGAGATCACCGAGTGCATTCAGGCGGTCCAGAGCCAGGAGTACAACTGCGAAATGATTACCTTCCGCAGTGCCCGCCATGTGAAAATCTTTGCAAATCCGGAAATGCCCTGGACCCTGGACGGCGAGCGGGAGGACGGCCACGCCGAGGTGGAGGTGGAAAACCTGCACCTTGCCATCTCCCTGATACGGAGGAAAGCCAATGCTTAACACAACCCTATGTTATGTCATCCGGGGCGATGAGGTTCTGATGCTCCACCGGGTGAAGAAAAAGAAAGACCTGAACAAAGACAAGTGGATTGGCATCGGCGGCAAGTTTGAAGGCGAGGAAAGCCCCGACCAGTGCCTCCTGCGGGAAGCGAAGGAGGAGACGGGGCTGACGCTCACCTCCTGGCGCTGTCACGGCGTGGTGACCTTTCTCTCGGACCAGTACGAAGGGGAATATATGTATCTCTTCACCGCCGACGGCTTTGAAGGTGCGTTGAAGGAATGCAATGAAGGGGACCTGCAATGGGTCAGCCGGGCGTTTCTTAAACAGCTTCCCAAGTGGGAAGGGGACGAGATTTTCCTGAACCTTATGTGGCAGGACGCGCCCTTTTTCCTGCTGACCCTCCGCTATCAGGGGGATACCCTGACAGAAGCCATTCTTAACGGAAAGAAAATCCGCTGACCGGAGCCCCCGCCGTTTTCGACGGGGGCTCTTTTTCTGAAAATTGGCAAAATATCCTTGACTATAGGGGATAATTCCACTATAATATGAAAAGCTATGAACATTTTTATCTTAGAAAGGATATTTGAATATGGCTAAGGAATATAAAATCACAAGCCTCCGCCTGGCGGACCTGGAAAAGGAACTCAACTACCTGAAAACCACCCGGGAGCGTGAGGTTGCCGCCATGATCGCCGAGGCCCGGTCCTACGGCGACTTATCCGAAAACTCCGAGTACGATGCCGCCAAAAACGAGCAGGCCAAGCTCTACGGCCGCATTGCCGAGATTGAAGACATCCTCTTCCACGCCGTCATCATCGAGGACGAGAACGAGGCCTCCGGCCGTGTGGGCCTGGGCTGCACCGTGACCGTGGAGGACGAGAAGGGCAACCGCACCGATTACCGCATCACCGGCTCCCAGGAGGCCAACCCCATGGAAGGCAAGCTCTCCGACGACTCCCCCTTCGGCCGGAGCGTGGTGGGCAAGGCCGCCGGCGAAATCTTTACGGTCAACGCCCCCAACGGCTCCTACACCATGAAGGTCATCTCCGTCTCTCGTGAGGGCTAAGCTATGGCAAAATTCACTCCCCAGGCCGAAATGCCTCTCGGCGACCAGCTGAAGGTCCGCCGTGAGAAGCTGGCGGACCTTGTTTCCTCCGGAAACGACCCCTTTACCATTACCAAGTACCCCGTGGACATCTACTCCACGGAGCTGAAGGAGAAATTCGCAGACCTTGCCGCCGAGGAAAATTCCGGCGTCACCGTCCATCTGGCAGGCCGCATGATGTCCAAGCGCATCATGGGCAAGGCCAGCTTTGCCCATCTGCGGGACGGCAAGGGTGACATTCAGATTTTCGTCAAGCGGGACGAGCTGGGCGACGACGCCTACGCCGCCTTCAAGAAGCTGGACATCGGTGACGTGGTGGGCTGTGCAGGCGAAGTTTTCCGGACCAAGACCGGCGAGCTGTCCGTGCGGGTCAGCGAGCTGACCCTTCTGGCCAAGGCTCTGCTGCCTCTGCCCGAAAAGTTCCACGGCCTGACGGATACCGAAATCCGCTACCGTCAGCGTTATGTTGACCTCATTGTGAACCCCGAGGTGAAGGACACCTTTGTCAAGCGCAGCATGATTCTCCGGGAGCTGCGCCGCTTCCTGGACGGCAAGGGCTTCCTGGAAGTGGACACCCCCATTCTGACCCCCTTTGAAATCGGCGCCTCGGCCCGGCCCTTCTACACCCACCACAACACCCTGGACCTGGACATGGTGCTTCGCATCGAAACGGAGCTCTATCTCAAGCGCCTCATCGTCGGCGGCATGGACCGGGTCTATGAAGTGGGCCGCATTTTCCGCAACGAGGGCATGGACCAGACCCACAACCCGGAATTTACCTCCATTGAGCTCTATCAGGCCTACACCGATTTCCGGGGCATGATGGACCTGGTGGAAGAGATGATGAAGACCGTGGCCATGAATGTCTGCGGCACCCTGCAGATCACCTACCAGGGCAAGGACATTGACCTCGGCCACTGGGAGCGCATGACCATGGTGGAGGCCGTGAAGAAGTATTCCGGCGTGGACTTCGCCGCCATTTCCTCCGACGAAGAGGCCATTGCCATTGCCAAGGAAAAGAACGTGGAGCTGCCGGAAATCCCCACCAAGGGCGCCATTCTGGCGGAGTTCTTCGATGCCTTTGTGGAAGAGAACCTTATTCAGCCCACCTTCATCTACGACTACCCCGTGGAGGTATCCCCCCTTGCCAAGCGGAAGCCCGGGGACCCCGGCATGACCGAGCGGTTTGAGTATTTCATCAACGCCACGGAGTTCGGCAACGCCTTCTCCGAGCTCAACGACCCCTTTGACCAGAAGGGCCGCTTTGAGAAGCAGGTTGCCGACCGCAAGAGCCTGGACCCCAGCTGCCGGGCGCAGGTGGACTACGACTACATCACGGCTCTGGAGTACGGTCTGCCTCCCACGGGCGGTCTGGGCTTCGGCGTGGACCGTCTGGTGATGCTGCTGACGGACTCCGCCAGCATCCGGGACGTGCTCCTGTTCCCCACGATGAAGCCCCTTGACTAAAGAAAACACAAGATATAGTGCTGATTTGAAAAATAATTCACTATATAATGTGGTTTCCTGCGGTGTCATCCTCCATTTGACAGCAATTTGACAGCAAATTCCCAAAGAATAACGCATCAACACGAAGCGTTGTGAATTTCAGGCAATACGGTGTCAGGTTTGAACACGACCTATGAGCACTTCTTAGAGTAACTCTGAGAAGTGCTCTTTTTTCGTTCTGCGGTCAACTTCTGTCCACACCCAAATCAATTTTAGGAGGATACCACAATGAAAGACAACTATGAACCCATCAAAAGCATGAAGGAAGTTCCGGTACAGCTGCGGAAGCTGCGCAGAGAGTATGTCCGCTATCAACAGGCAGAGCTGATTTACAGTCTGTCTCACAAAAAACTGCTGGAGCTTGCCAGCGATGCTGGCGCGATTTACCGCTTTGACAGTACAGTTTTGATCAACAGAGATATTTTTGACGCCTACTTGGAGCGGTTCCATGAGCCTGCTACCAGCAAGTACAGAAATGGAGGCGATGAAGAATGAGTGGAAATGTATGGATGTTTTCAGACCAGATTGATGATGAAGATGTGGAGTTTATGACCCACGAATATGTAACATACAACATGGCGTGTGATTATTACCGCCTGGGACTCAAGCCTGTCACGCGTATGGCGCACGAAGCCGGAGCGGTTTATAAGATCGGCAAAAAGGTACTGATTCGCAGAAGCATTTTTGAAGCATATCTGCGAGAACAGCGCAGTATGGAAAGGTGTGTGCGGGAATGAAAGATGGTGTTGAATATTGCTTCGAATATATCCACTCAGGTGATTACTTTATCCCGAATCTGGTGCTGCCGGAAGAAACACGCCCCATCGGCAAGTGGGGGCGGATGCACCGGGAGTATCTGAGGGAGCACAAGTCGATTCAGTACAACTGCCTGCTCCTGTCCGGCAAGCTGTGGACACACCTGGCAGATCTGAATGAGCGGGCACAGGATAGACTGGAGCGGATGATCGACCAGATGAAAGCAACCGAAGGGATCACAGAAGCGCTGAAAGCCAACGACCCAATGGCATGGGTGCAGCGCATGAACAATATCTGCGCCAGAGCCGAGGAGATCATCCGAGAGGAGCTGATATTTGTATGAAGATGGAAGAATATCTCCGTGTACTGGAAAGCTATGTCGCATCCTGTAAGCTAAATCTGGGAGATGGAAAATCCACCCTGTCGCTGCTCTATGAGGCATACGGTGATATCAACCCGATGTACGATGACCAAATAAAGGCAGATTTTGCAGAACTGTATCAGGAATTGAACGGAACGCCACTACGGGAAATGGACTGGATTGTCAATCCAGTCTGCGCCCTCTGCCGGGATCATGAACGGAATGGATTTATGCATGGTATTCAGGTAGGGGTACGATTGGCACAGGAAATACAGAATGTAGAATAATCAATATACGCAATGCCTCAACCCCGGAAAATGGAGTTGAGGCTTTTGCTATTATTGGAGAGAAGGCATTTTTCTACGGAACCATCTCAATCGTGTGCGTTTTGCTGCGGTTATATTGCACGAAAAGTATTTCCCCAAATTGTATAGACTGCTAAAAAACGAGAATATCACAGCAAGAATATTGTTAATCAAATTGACAAAATGATAGGAGAATGGTACAGTACTACCGACAATCAACGCAAAGAATCTGTGAAAATATCCGTTCTGTGCGCGGATATTGCCCATCTCATGTAAAGGAGAGATACGAATGAAGCGTTCCGAAGTCAACAAAGCTCTTCATGAGCTGGAAGCCATGTGCGAAGCATACCACTGCTATCTGCCGCCCTTCTGCCACTTTACCCCGAAGGAATGGGAGGACAAGGGGCACGAATACGATGAAGTCCGGGACTGCTGTTTGGGCTGGGACATCACCGACTACGGCCAGGGAGACTTTGACAAAATGGGCTTTTCCCTCATCACCATCCGCAACGGCAGCCAGACCATGCAGAGCAAATATCCCAAGGTCTACGCCGAGAAGCTGCTCTACCTGAAGGAGGGCCAGTATTCTCCCAACCATTTCCACTGGTACAAAACCGAGGATATCATCAACCGGGGCGGCGGTAATTTGCTGATTCGGGTGTATAACTCCCATCCCGACGAGTCCATCGATTACGAAAGCGATGTGACCGTCCATACCGACGGCCGCACCTACACCGTTCCCGCCGGCACCCAAATCCGCCTGACCCCCGGTGAAAGCATTTTTATCCAGCAGTACCTCTACCACGACTTCCAGGTGGAGCCGGGCACCGGCAACGTGCTGCTGGGCGAGGTCAGCCAGTGCAATGACGACAGTAACGATAACCGCTTCAATCCTCCCATGGGCCGTTTCCCCGCCATCGAGGAGGACGAAGCACCATACCGTCTGCTGTGCACCGAGTATCCCGCGGCGAAGGACTGAGAAAGAGGGAAAGCGATGATTGACGTAGTAGCATTGGGCGAACTGCTCATTGATTTTGCCGCCAAATCCACGGATGCCAGCGGCTATCCCACCATGGCTGCCAACCCCGGCGGTGCTCCCGGCAATTTTCTGGCGGCTTTGAATGCCTATGGCAAAAAGACCGCTTTTCTGGGAAAGGTGGGTAGCGACACCTTCGGCCATCTGCTGCTGGGCACGCTGAATGGGGCAGGAATTGAGACAAAGGGAATCGTGGAGGACAATTCGGTGTTTACTACTCTGGCCTTCGTGACCTTTGATGAAAACGGCGACCGCTCATTTTCCTTCGCCCGGAAACCCGGGGCGGATACCCAGCTGACCTGGGAGGAAATTGACAAATCCCTCATTGACGATGCCAGGGTGTTCCATTTTGGCACCCTGAGCCTGACAGACGAGCCGGTTCGCACCGCGACCCAAAAGGCCGTTGCCTACGCCAAAGAAAGGGGAAAGCTCATCACCTGTGACCCGAACCTGCGTAAGCCCCTGTGGCCCAGCGAGGACGCGGCCCGGGAGCAGATGCTCTGGAGCCTCCGGCAGGCGGATGTGGTGAAGATCAGCGACAACGAGGTGGAATTCCTGTGGAACTGCACCCCGGAGGAGGGCGCGGACAAGCTGCTGAAGGAGTTCGGCGTATCCCTTGCCATGGTGACCCTCGGCCCCGATGGCTGCCTGCTGAAAACAAAGAATGCTTCTTTCCTTGCCTCCTGTCCCAAGGTGCACCCCATCGACACCACCGGCGCGGGAGATATTTTCGGCGGCAGCGCGCTGTCCCGGCTGCTGGAGCTGGAAAAATCAATCGATGCCCTGACAGAAGAAGATCTTGCCTACATCGGCAGCTTTGCCGCTGCCGCTGCTAGCCTGTCCACGGAAGTCTCCGGCGGCATCCCCAGCATTCCGGAAAAGGATGCGGTTTTGAAGGCTATGTAAGAAAAACCCGGAGATTCCTCAGAATTTCCGGGTATTTTCACGCTTTTTGGCGTTTGGATGCGGGGCATCAGGCGAATTGACAAAAGAATCGATAAACCGTATAATGAGTACAAAAGCACAGAGCAAATGAAGGTGAGCTTTGGATATGGCGCAGAAACCACGCAACGCAGACTACACAAAAGAATATAACCGCAAAGCAGTCCTGCGCAACCTGCGGCACAACGCCATGAGCCGGGCAGAGCTGGCCCGGGCTACGGGATTGACCCGGGCAGCCACCTCCCTGATCGTGGAAGAACTTCTGAATCTTGGAATCGTGACAGAGCTTGCCCCGCAGTCCGTGGGCCGGGGCCGCAGTGCCACACCCCTTGCTCTGCGCCCCGACTGCTACTGTGCGCTGGCGGTGGAGCTGTCCAGAAAGGGCTGCAGTGTGGGCCTGTGTGACATGGCCGGGAATCTGCTTCAGCAGCGAAAGATTTCGGATCAGGACAATCTGGTGGGGGCCATCACCGCGGAACTGAATGCCATACTGGAAACCGTAGAGCGGGACAGGGTCCTGGGGATCGGCATCAGCTCCCCCGGCCCGCTGGACTGCGAAAACGGCCGGATTCTGAATCCGCCCCGGTTTGAGCACTGGCACGGGGTGGAGATTCGCAGGCTTCTGTCCGAAGCACTGAATATGCCGGCCTATCTGGAGCACGATGTCTGCGCTCTGGCGCTGCACCATCTGGAAACGGGTCAGAGCCAAAATTTTATGCTGGTGCTGGTGGATATCGGCATTGGCGCGGCCATCATTTCCGACGGAAAGAAAAATTCCAAATACTTCACAGGGGAGCTGGGCCACACCACCATCCGGTTTGACGGACGGCTCTGCGCGTGCGGGAACCGGGGCTGCCTGGAAACCTACGCCTCCATCCCGGCGCTGCTGGAAGGCTCGGAATTCTCCAATTGGGATGACCTCATGGATCATGTGGGAAACAATCCCGACGCAAGGCTGCTGCTGGATCAGGAGGCGGTATACCTTTCGGCTGGTCTTATCAATCTGCTGAACCTGATTCCCGTGGATACCATCTATCTGGCGGGAGATATCTGCTACCGTTATGAGCTGCTGGCGCAGCGATTGCAGAGGGAAATCCGTGCCAAGGCACTGGATCGGAGCAGAGGGAATCTCAAAATCTACCCATCCAGCCAGGATCCAGGCGTAGGCCTTCTCGCGGCGGCGGATGTTGTCTTTTCCAGGTTTTTCACCGTATAACTTCGGGACGGTCTGGATGCCTTTGACAAAAGAACAGAAAAACAATGCAAGCATAAAAGAAGGGGGAAACTGGCATGAATCACATTCGCAGAAGATTCGCCTCCATAGCAACCATTGTCATGGCTGCCGTCCCGCTGCTGATCACAATTTACCTGTTGTTCTGGAGCCCCAGTGATTTATCTGCCAGCCAGACTGGGAATCAGCGGGTGTTTGGCGCAACCTATATGACGATGAACAATCCATACTTCCAGACGCTGGACACACAGATCCGGGCGTTTCTCGAGATTCGTGGGGATGTACTGCTCACCCGGGATGCCGCTATGGATCAGGAGCGGCAAAACCAGGAGATTCAGGAATTGGTGGATGCGGGTGTCTGTGCCATTTTCATGACGCCGGTAGAGTGGGACACCTCAAAAGCTGGCGTCCAGATTGCCGCTGCCGCAGGCGTGCCGGTTATCGTGGTGGATGCCCCGATACAGGACTCAGAGCTGGCAGCCTGCTCGGTGTTATCGGATAACTATCAGGCGGGGGTGCTGTGCGCCCAGCACCTGCTGTCTGTCCGGGATCGTGCCAACATTCTCCTGCTGGAACACATCTCAGCCCGCTCCGGCGCGGATCGCATTCAGGGCTTCAAGGACACCATTGCAGGGCATGAGGGCTTTGTCATTCTGGGTTCCGGCGAATCGGATGGGCAAATCGAAAACGCCATGCCGGTGATGGAGCAGCTTCTGCGGCAGTATCCGGATGCCGATGTCCTGATGGCACTGAATGACCCCAGCGTCTTCGGCGGACTGGCGGCGATTCAGGGAGCAGGCCTGTCGGATCGGTTTTTGGTGTACAGTGTGGATGGCTCCCCGGAAGGAAAGGCCATGGTCAGCAGTGGCTTCCTCACGGCAACCTGCGCCCAGTTCCCCTCCCGGATTGCCGAGGAAGCGGTGAATCAGGCGTATGCCGCCATAGCTGGCGGCTGCGAACGCAGTGAGATCATCGTCCCGGTAGAGCTGTTGACAGAAGAAAATGTGGATCAATATGGGATAGATGGGTGGCAGTAATGAAAACAGAACGAAATCTGACAAACCTTGCTGTGGCGATGTTCGCACTGAACTTATCGATTCTCTCCTTTTATTCGTTGATCTGTGTGACCACCACTTTTCGGATATGTGACAGTTTGCGTGCACATGATTTTCTGACTTCTGTGCGGCAAATACCCCGCTATCCCTGGCAGATGCCGGTTCAATCCCTGGGCTTGTATGCTGTGCTGTTCGGGGTGAGTTTTTTCAAGATTTTCCGTCCTATAGAGTATTTTCCCTTGCGGGTTTTTCTCTGCGCTGCAGAAATCGCCCTGTGCGCTGGAATTATTGTCTCTTTGAATTTCTATTACAGCGGTGTGGCCCTGCTTGTACTTGCTGACCTCGTTCACTATATGCGCAGCAATCGGATGCGGCTGTGTTTTATCGTCATACTCAGCCTGATGTTTGCCTTTGGCCGCTATGAGATCGTGGAACAGTTCACAAAGAGCATCTCCTTTGGAGCCTACCTCGGATACTATAACCCGATGATCCAGAGCTGCTTTACCGGCTTGGAAAGTCTGATGGTCTGTCTGAACATTATCCTGTTTGTTCTCTATATGATTCTGCTGTTTACCAGCCAGAAAGAAGAAAACGCCCGCATTCGCAAGCTGAATGAACAGCTGAATCAGGCCAACGACCAGCTTCGGGATTATGCTGTAAACATGGAGCGCATGACGCAGATGCGGGAACGAAACCGGCTGGCCCGGGAGATTCACGATACCCTGGGACATACCCTTACCGGCATCATCATGGGGGCAGACGCGGGACTGGCTCTAATGGATGTTGCCCCGGAGGAATCCAGGAAACGGATACAGGTTGTCGCCCAGTCCGCCCGTGACGGACTGACGGATGTGCGCCGCTCCATCAAAGCACTGAGGCCTGACGCGTTGGAGCGTTCCTCTCTCGCGGAGGCGCTGGAGGGGATGATCGGGAATTTCCGCCTCACTACATCCGCACAAATTGCCTATTATCAGGAGGCAGGAAAGCTGAATCTGGATTCGGACGAAGAGGACGCGCTGTATCGGGTTGTGCAGGAGGGACTGACGAACGCCGTCCGTCATGGCAGGGCTGACCGCATTTCCGTCCGGGTCACGAGAACCGGGGATTTGGTCACTGTCAGCATCCGGGACAACGGCACCGGCTGCGCAAAGCTGGAGGAAGGCTTTGGACTGCGCCACATGCGGGAACGACTGAATATGCTGGGCGGCACCCTGTCCTATGGGAATCTGGATTCGGATGCACAAGACGGATACACAGGCTTTTTCATTACTGTGGGCTTGCCCATCAGAAACAAAAAGGGGGAGTAATCTGTGATTAAGGTTTTGATTGTAGACGATCAAGAGTTATTTCGCGAGAGCTTAAAGGTAGTTCTGAGTGTCAGCGAAAATATCCGGGTGACCGACGCAGTATCCGGTGTATCCCAAGCGCTGAAAAGCGCGGAGCAGGAACGCCCGGATGTGGTTCTGATGGATATCCGTATGCCCGGCATGGACGGCGTGGAGGGAACCAGGCTGTTCAAAAAGCGGCGGCCGGATGTGAAGATCATTGTCCTTACCACCTTTGATGATGACGAATACATATTCGGGGCGCTGAAAAATGGAGCAAGCGGTTACCTTCTGAAAGGAAGCAGCATTGCCAAATTGTCTGAGAGCATCCGAATCGCCTATGAGGACGGCGCGATTATCACGCCCACAGTAGCCACAAAGGTGATCCAGCAGTTTTCCCACATGGCAAAAGGCTCCTCCCGACTCCAGGTGGACAAAGAAGCCGTCAAGGATATCAGCAGGAGCGAATGGCAGATCATCCAGACCGTGGGGAGCGGAATGTCCAATAAAGAGATTGCCCAGGAGCTTTCCCTATCCGAAGGGACAGTTCGCAACTCCATCAGCAACATCCTGTTCAAGCTGGGTCTGCGGGATCGTACACAGCTGGCAATCTGGGCCGTACAAACCGGGGCGGTGAATCGACCGCTATGAAAAAACGGTTTCTAAAACGATATGCGGCGGCACTGCTGATCCTGATGCTGTGCCTTTGCCTAACGGGGTGCGTTGGCAATCAGGAAACCGTACTCACCATCGGCGTGTATTCGGGAAGCTACTGGAATACACCCAATGGAAATTGCTATCAAATTCTGGACGATGTCATCACCTTATTTGAGCAGTCACATCCCGGTGTGAAAGTGGAGTATGTCAGCGGCATTCCCGCAGACGATTACAGCGAGTGGCTGTCGGGGCAAATTCTGAAGGGGACAGAACCGGATTTGTACTTTGTGCTCCCGGAGGATTTTGATCTTCTGGTATCTTCCGGGGCACTGGCGCAATTGGATGAACGGATTGTCGGCGATCCGGCGTTTGACACATCTGCCTATTATGAGCCCTGTCTGCGCTCAGGGCAGTCCGAAGGCCGCCAGTACGCCCTGCCCCACGAGAGCGTTCCCACCATCATGTTCGTAAATAAGACGCTGCTGGAAGCCAACGGTATTGATATGCCGGACAATGATTGGACCTGGGACGATTTTTACAGCATCTGCCAGCAGATCACCAATGTGGATCAGTGCCAGTACGGCGTATATGGCTACTCCTGGCTGGATGCCATGTATTCCAACGGTGCATCATTGTTTTCTGAAGACGGGCGAAGCTGCTATCTGGCTGAGGATACTGTCCAGCAGGCCATTCAATTTACAAAGCGGCTGGGGGAACTGAACGGTGGCTACAGTGTTTCCGTTCGGGACTTCGATTTGGGACGGGTAGCCTTCCGGCCCCTCCTTTACTCGGAATACCGGGCCTATCAGCCCTATCCCTGGCGGGTAAAGAAATACTCTGCTTTTCAGTGGGACTGTGTCAGTATGCCCGCGGGCCCTTCCGGCTCCAATATTT